>Ga0209166_10000104_pt1 | contig 110607 bp, 112 predicted proteins | sample Coa_R1_3_FD_187151 | JGI IMG/M metagenome (GOLD analysis project Ga0209166, IMG submission 187151) | Surface soil microbial communities from Centralia Pennsylvania, which are recovering from an underground coalmine fire - Coalmine... | ecosystem: Environmental > Terrestrial > Soil >... | reverse complement strand
GATCGCCTCCTCGATCCGCCTCCGCCAATCATCAAAGATCAGCGACAGATGAGCCTCAGCCTATGCCAAAGCTAAACCGGACAGCCGTGGGCTTGACCCGGGCATGACGAGTGTGCGTTCAACGATCCTCATCCGAGCGGACATCGGGAAACGAGAGCGCGAGCCGGACCAGGTCGATCTGGCGGCGGCACTGCGTCTTGGTCTGGATGTCCTTGAGCCGCTGCCGCGCGGTCGAAAGGCGGATGCCGAACTGCTCGGCCGCGGTTGCGAGCGGCACGCCGTTGATGATCGCCCCGGCGAGACGCTCCTCCGCGGGCGACAGACGATACTGTTTCGCGAGCCATCCAACCGGCGTGCGCTGGGCGCGGTCCGGATCGAACACCACCAGCAAGGCCGTGCCCTGCGCGAAATGCGGCGCCGCCGCGCCATTGAGGAACGGCAATGGCCAGATCATGGCGCGGAGCGGCGCGCGTCCCGATGGCCGCGGCAACAGGATGCCGTCAAGATCGCTCGCGCCGATCTCCGCCTTGGCGGCGTTCGCGAGCGAGGCGCACTTGCGCGCCGCAAGCTCGAGCTCGCGGGTTTGCGCCTCGTTGGCGCTGAGCAATTGCCCTTCGCGGCCGAGCACGAGCCCGTCGCATGACCGCAACAGCGCTGCGGCGGCCTCGTTGAACGAAATGACCCTGCCCGCCGCATTCAGGACGAACGCCGCCTGTGCCCAACGATCGAACGCGGCCTGCGCCGCCTCGCCGCCGGCGATCCTGGTGACGAGCGCGCGGTGCAGACGGAACGCGCGCACCAGATGCGGGGCGAGCAGGTCGAACAGCCGCCGCTGCCGCTCGCGCTGATCCGGATCGTTCTGCTGGTTCGCGATCGAGAGCGCCGTCATGCGTCCTGCCCCGCGTTCGAGCAAGATGCCGGTCGCGTGATAGCCGAGGCGGTACGGACGAGTGAAGTCGTTATAGTGTTCGGTGGTGTGCAATTCCCGATCTTCGATGATCGCCTCGCCATCAATCGCGCGACCAACCGGCGCGAGATGGGCGCGCTCCACGTGCGGACTGTTGGTGACGTAGTAATCGACATAGGCACGCAAAGCGTCGGCGGGAAAGTTCTTGTGGACCGACAAGGCCGTGGACGGGCGACCGTTTTCGTGGGCAAACAACGCCAGGCGGGCGTCGGGATGAATCTGCTCTATCAGCGAGAGGAAATCACCCCAGTGGGCGCTGTCGGCGGCAGCCTCGTAGATTCGCCCGATGAGCTCGGTCAGGATCGCGGGTTCGAACTCGTCCATCGGGCGGGCTGTCGTCTATATTCGTCAAGCTTCGCGATACTAGGTCCTGCGTAACGTCGCGGCAAGCCGACGAACGTCGTCCTTCTCCCCCGCTCTTGCGGGCCGCAAGTGGCGCGAGGTGAAGCCGACCGTTCACCAAGTGTAGCGTAGCGTTCCGGTGCCGGCGTAGGCCTGATAGCCGGAGGCGAAGTTGCCCCAAGCCTTGCCCGTCAAAGTCCAGCGCGGTGCGACGTGCAGCTCGGCGGCGAGCGAGGTCAACGCCGAATCGTGCGGCAGCGGCGCGCCATAGACGGTGAAGTTCGAGGCGGGCACCAATGCGAACGCCGCGAACATCGCCGGATTGGTTACCCAGTCATGCGCCCAGGCGAGCCGTCCGCGCAACACCAACGGCATGCTGCCGAGTGCCAGGCGATCGTCGAAGCGTGCGCCGAGCTCGCTCTTGGTGTCGTTGGCGGTCATGCCGCTGTAGGCCAACGCAAAGCCGCTCGCAGGATTGGTGATGTCAGTTTCGCTGTAGTTCGGCGTGCGGAACCATTGCGACTGCAGTGCCGCGTAGGGCGTCACGCCAAGCGTCGGCAGCACGGCATAGCGATAGCCGGTCTCGGCCCGTATGCCGGAGGTCTGCCCGTTGAAGTTCGCGGTGAGCTGATCGCCGAGCGCAAAGCGCTGGGTCGACATCCAATGATTGCCGAAGGCGACGTCGGCGCCGACATAGGCGTTGCCCCAGCGGGTCGAGCCATAGATGCCACCCTCGAACACATCGCTGCGTCCGCTGCCGAGCGCTTGACCGAGGCCCCAATTGGTGCCGCCGCCGGCGACCGCAAATCCGATCACGGAGTTTGGCGTCAGCTTGTAGTCGAAGCCGCCGGCAAAACCATAGTCGCGGGCCGTGACGTTGGTCGAGCCGATCACGACAGGATCGCCGTTGGCGCTGGCGCTGCCGCCAAAACCCGCGCCCCAGACGCTCCAGCGCTGGTCGAAGGTCAGCGCCGCGGGCGGCGCCTTCAAGGCCATCGCATAAGCGTGCGCAACATCGCCCGGCACGTTTGCCGGCTTCTCGGAGGCAAAGCCCAACGGGCCTCCACCGCCGCCGCCGAACGGCCAGCCGCTGCCGCTGCGGCCGTCGACAAAGGGATCGAGCATCAATTCGAGGAATTGATCGGTCAGAAGGAAAGCGCCCTGCTCCGCGCCGGTCGCCACCTCGCCGTCGAGCTGGGTCAGCGCCGGGACGAGCTGCGTCGGCGTCAGATTGAACAGGTTCGCGAGGCCTGTGGGGATGTTGCCGTTGGTGCTTGCGTTCGCGTTATTGACCGCATTGCCGACATTGGTCGGGTTCACCGGGGCGCCCGGCGGCAGCACCAGCGTGTTCGCCACCAGGGTGAGGAACACGTCATCATAGGTGACGACCGGCCTCAAATTGCCGAAGCTGCCGTCGATGGTCACAGTCGAGAATGTGCCGTTGAGGCCGCCGCCCGCGCTCAGGAGGTCGTAGACCGTGCCCCCGACATAGTGGCCGCCGGTGGCATTGATCGTCAGGGTGCCGGCAAGATTGGCCCTGCCGGAAACCGCTGTGGTGCTGGTGGTCGTCGGCGAGACATTGACGATGTAGTTGGACCCGCTTGCGAAGGTCAGGTTGCCATTGACGGTGATCTTGCCGCCGGCGACGCCGGGCGTGCCCGGCAGCAACGCGCCGCCGTTGTTGATGTTGAGCGAATTGAAGGTGCCGGTGCCGGCGAGCGTGCCGCCATTGACGTTCCAGGTCTGGCTCTGGCCGAACGTGTTCGAAGAGATCCAGGTGCCGCTCACCACGTTGAACGTGGTGAAGCCCTCATATTGCTTGCTCGCGCCGATCGTCGACAGATCGAAGGAGCCGGTGCCGCTGCCGCCGAGCTGGAACGTGTCGTTGCCCTGGCCGAGCACCTTGCCGGTGATGTTGAAGCCCGGGCCGAGCGTGAAGGTGTTGCCGGCGGCATTGCCCGACATGTCGACTGCGGTGCCGCCGGTGCCCACGATGGTGCCGGAATCGAACACGCTGAGCGCGCCGGAATTCGTCACCTGGATGCCGATTTTCCCGGCGATCGATCCGGTATTGCTGATGCCGCCCTGGAAGGAGGTGACGTCGTTGACGCTGATGCCGACTGCTGCCCCCGTGCCGCTGTTGGTGGCCGCAATCGTGCTGGTATTGGTGATGCCGCCCATGAAGGTCGAGACATCGGAGACGATGATTCCAGCAACGGTGTTGGTGCCGGATCCGCTCATCGACGCGATGATCGAACCGCCGTTGGTGATGCCGCCGGTAAACGACCCCAGTTTGCCATGGCCGCCCTGGTTGCCGAGAACCGCGATGCCGTAAGAAGAGCAGCTAAAAGAATTATTGACCGCGTTGACAGCAATAGACCCGCCATTGCTGATGCCGCCGGCGAATGCTGCAAGGCCGTTAAAATTGTCGACCTGAATGCCGACACCGCTCACGCCGTGGCCGGAGGCGCCGATATTGATCGAGCCGGTATTGATGATGTTGCCGGTAAACGATGTGCCTTCTTCGACTTCGATACCGAACTGGGTTCCAGTGGTATCCATCGTGATCTTGCCGGCGTTGCTCAGGTCACCGGTGAAGCTTGTGCCGCCGACAAAGACAGCCCCGCCGACTGCTCCTGGGGCATTCATGCTGCTGGATTGGTCGATCGAAATGCCCCCGGTGATGGTCCCGAAGTCTACGATCGCACCATTGATCAGGCTGTTGTTCTCAACAATGATGCCGTTCGGCGTGATCGTGCCGTTGTTTGTGATGTTGCCGTTGACGGTGGAATTGCTGACGATGAGGTTCGGGCTGATCGTCCCGCTATTGGTGCAGCCGGCTGCTGTCGTATTGATGTAGTTCGAGCACGCGGCAAACGCCGGCGCACTGCCGCCCATCAGCAGCGCCGCGACAGACGTCGAGGCCAACAGCGCGGGCAACCTCCCCCGCCTGACGCCAGTCGGCACCGGCATAGAATCCCTCATCCCCATTGTTCCCGGAACTTACCGGAATGGAACAAGGCCAATCACTGCTATCTGGTAGTGGCGCTCGCTTTTGGGGCCAATGTTGCGGAAATGACACGGAAGGCTGCGGCGGCGCTGGAGCCCCCTCTCCCGCTTGCGGGGCGCTTGCGGGGGAGAGTTGGGGTGGGGGTGCCTTCGCGATTCACACTGCTCGAGTGGAGAGAATCCCCCACCCGCATCGCATCTTTCGATGCGATGCGACCTCCCCGCAAGCGGGAGAGGTGAAGCGAAGCCGCGCGAATGGGTGTGCTACGACCCGATGCGCCTTCGCACTTGATCCATGACGATCGCCTTGACGCTCGCCCGGTCGAGCTTGCCGGCGCCCGTCTTCGGCAGCGCGTTAGCGTAGTAGACCGTGTCGGGGCGACGCTCGACCGGCAGACGGCTCACGCAATGTTGCGCCAGCGCCTCGTGCTGGGCCTGGCCGCGCGGCACCACCAGCGCGACCAGCTCCTCGCCCGCGACCGCGCGCGGAACGCCGACGATCGCGACCTCCGCGACACTCGCATGCTGAGCGATCACGGCTTCAATCTCGGCCGCAAAGAGCTCGATGCCGTCGCGGCTGATCACCTCCGTGCCGCTGCGACCCTTGAGGTAAACGAATCCGTCTTGATCGAGACAGGCGAGATCGCCCGGATAATACCAGCCGTCGCGGAAGTGCTCGTCGCTGTCAGAGGCGACCTCGGCGGTAAATCCCTTGCCCTCGGTGCCCCGGCAGCGCAGCAGGCCTACCGTTCCCGACGGCAGTTTCCGCCCCGCCTGATCAACCACTTCCACGGTGACAAACGAGGCCGGCCGGCCGACGCTCTGCGGATGCGTGCGCATCTCGCGTGGCGTCAGCACCGTCATCGCGCCGAAGCCCGACGCGCCATAGACCTCGTAGAAGTTCGGCGTGACCCGGTCCAGGATCGCGAGCTTCTCCTCCGGATAGAGAAACCCGCCGCCCGTCCCGAGTGCGCGCAGGTGCGGGAACAGCACGCCCTGTTTCGGCGCACAGGAGAGGAAGTAGCGGCAGAACGCCGATGTGACGCGGCAATGCGCGCCGTCCCAGGCGCCGATCGCCTTCACCAGATCGATGGTGTCCAGATACGTCGGCAGGATCGTCAGCGGAGCGCCGGCGAAGAGCTGGTTGAGCAGCGAGGGGAGGAACATCGCGTAGGCGATCGGGCCGATGAGCAGGAAATTGGGCGGCTGCTCGGAAAACAGTGCGCTGTCGGCGAGCAATTCCAGGTGGGTGCCGAAGCGCTGAAGGTGCTGGCGATGCGAAGCCAGGCTTCCCTTCGGCTGTCCGCTTGTGCCCGACGTGAGCGTGATGGTGAAGATGCCGTTGCCGTTATCGCTGGCACGGCGATCACCACTTCTTCGCGCAATCATGCTGCGCCAGCTCGCATCGATCTTGATTGAGCTGACGCCTGCGACCGGCGCCGCCGCGGCCTCGATGAAAATCCACTTGATCCCGAATTTCGCCAGCAGCTCGGGGGTCGGCGGCTGCTGGGCGCTATAGGGAATTTCCATCGTGGTGGCGCCGAGCCGGAGCAGCGCCAGCAGCAGGATGAAATGGTCAATCGCATTGGTGAGATGGAGGGCGACGCGGTCGCCTGAGCGAACGCCCCCGCCTTCGAGATACACGGCCGCCTTGGCGATCAAGCCCGCGAGTGCGCGATAGCTCAAGGTCTCCGGCGGCTGAATGAAGGCCGGCGCGTCGGGGCGCTGTTCGGCCCAATGAAAGATCGGATCGGTGATGTTCTGCCAGTTCGCGTGCATGACCAAGGATGAGCTTCACGCGGGCTGCACGGCACAGCGGACCGCGGTCGAAATCGGGCCGGAACTGGGATTTAAGTCCTTGAAATGATGGCGCGAGAGACGGGGCTCGAACCCGCGACCTCCGGCGTGACAGGCCGGCGCTCTAACCAACTGAGCTACTCCCGCGTGACCGGACGGTCCGCAGAGAGGTGGGACTTAAAGGGGCCACCTTTGCAAGTCAAGGACATTGAAAAGTCCCTGTGCCACAGGACTTTCTGCAATGCCGATGCGAAAGACAGGCTATTTGCAGGCAAATCAGCGTAGTCAGTGTCCCCCCGAATCATTTAAGGCCTGCTACGTCTGAGGTTCCGAAGCCATTGTTAACATCGAGGAGGGCCACTATGGCAAAGAAGGCAGCGACGCCGACGACGATTACGCTGAAGCACCTGGCGGCGGGGATCGCCGAAGAGCAGGAACTGTCGAAGAAGCAGGCCGAGACCATCCTTAACGACATGGTCAGCCGGATCACCAAGCACCTGAAGAAGGGCGACCGCATCCGCATCGTCGGCCTCGGCATCCTGCAGGTGCGCAAGCGCGCCGCCCGCATGGGACGCAACCCCGCCACCGGCGAAGCGATCCAGATCAAGGCTTCCAAGAAGGTCGCCTTCCGCGCCGCCAAGGAGCTGAAGGAAGCCGTCTAGGCCGGCCTGCTCTCCCATTCAGCGTCATTCCGGCGGATTCACGCGGCCCCGGAATGGCGCTTTTTGCTATACTGACGGGTGTGACCGTCCCCTCGCCCTGGAATACACAGTGATCTCTGCCTCAGCGTTCACCCACACGGTGACCGAGCGTCTCCTGCGCTACGTTGTCATCGACACCCAGTCGGATCCCTCGTCTCCGACCTGCCCATCCACCGAAAAGCAGAAGGACCTCGGCCGGCTGCTTGCCGCCGAGCTCAAGGCGATGGGTCTCGCCGATGCCCATCTCGACGAGCACGGCTATGTCTATGCGACGATCCCGGCCAGCACGACCAAGAAAGTGCCGGTCATCTGCTTCTGCTCGCACATGGACACCTCGCCCGATTGCACCGGCGCCAACGTCAAGCCGCAGATCGTGAAAAATTATCGCGGCGGCGATATCCACCTTACCGCCGATCCCGCGCAGGTGATCCGAACAGCCGAGCATCCCGAGCTCGGTCGCCAGATCGGCAACGATATCATCACCACCGACGGCACCACACTGCTCGGCGCCGACAACAAGGCCGGCATCGCCGAGATCATGGACGCGGCGCATTTCCTGATCCGCAATCCCCAAGTGAAACACGGCACTATCAAGATCCTGTTCACGCCGGATGAAGAGATCGGCCGCGGCGTCGACCAGGTCGACCTGAAGAAGCTCGGTGCCGATTTCGCCTACACCATCGACGGCGAGACCGCAGGCGACATAGAGGACGAGACCTTCTCCGCCGACGGCGTCACCATCACCATCGAGGGCGTCAGCACCCATCCGGGATTTGCCAAGGGCAAGATGGAGCACGCGATCAAGATCGCCTCCGCCATCATCGATCGTTTGCCGAAACAAACCTGTTCGCCGGAAACCACCGAGGGCCGAGAAGGATTCCTGCATCCGACCGGCCTATCCGGCACGCTGGAGCAGGCAAGGCTCGACTTCATCGTGCGCGATTTCAACGACGAGGGCCTCAAGGAGAAAGAGCAACTCCTTGAAAGCATCGTCAAGGACGTGATGAAGGACTATCCGCGCTCGACTTACAAAATGGAGATCAGGGAGCAGTACCGCAACATGAAGCGGGTGATCGACGCTCACCCCGAGATCGTCGACTATGCCGTCGAGGCGATCCGGCGCGCTGGTCTCAAGCCGCACCGCAGCTCGATCCGCGGCGGCACTGACGGCTCGCGGCTGTCGTTCATGGGACTGCCCTGCCCCAACATCTTCGCCGGCGAGCACGCTTTCCACTCGCGGCTCGAATGGGTGAGCCGGCAGGACATGGAGAAGGCGGTGCAGACCATCGTGCATCTCGCGATGATCTGGGAAGAGCGGGCTTAGAGGGGTTCAGGAGGCCCGCGCCGTCACGATCCAGATCGATCCCGGCAGCGCGACGCTTTCGCCGCGCACGTAGGGCGTCAACATCTCTTTCACGGATTTGGCAGCCGCCGCGCGCGTTTCGGGCGGATGGCCTTCCAGCGCCCGGCTTCCCGGCCCGATCTGCATCGCGGCCTTCACGGCCGCATCAAGCCCGCGCCCGACTGCAATATCGAGTGAGAGAGCGACCGGCTCCATCGCGATCGCCTTGTAGCCGGCTCCCGCCAAGATGCGGTTCACGCGCTCCTCGGAGGCGAAGGCGAAGGGGCCTGGATCCTCCGGCCCCACCGGCGGCAGCTTGGGCACATGCTGATAGATCGCCTGGAGCGGCGCCATCATCCAGGGATTTTCCTTTGGCTCGCGCCAGCACGCGAAGGCGAGCCGGCCCGAAGGCCGCAACGCGCGGCGCAGATTGGCAAAGGAGACAGCGGGCTCCGCAAAGAACATCACGCCGAAGCGCGACACCAATACGTCGAAGCTTTCGGGATCGAACGGATAGTCCGTTGCATCCGCCTGCACGAAATCGACGGAAGCTCCCTTCGGCGCGCGTTCGCGTGCGCGTGCGAGCATCGGCCCGGAGATATCGATGCCGAGCACAAAGCCTGACGGCGCCACCTGCCCCACCAGCGCGAGGCTGGTCGAGCCGCAGCCGCAGCCGACATCGATGATGCGCTCGCCGACGCGGGCAGCCGCACGATCGAACAAGGCCTTCGAGACCGGGGCGAGCAGCACATCCTGCTCGGCCTGCCGGTCGGTCCAGCGCTGACCGTTCGGCCCGTTCCAATAGGCGATCTGGTCGGTATTTCCCTGATGTTCTGTCGGGGTATCCATGGCCGTGACGTTAGCGCGTTCGCCGGCAAGGGTAAATTAGGGTGCAGCGATCCGTTCAAAGTTGATTGATCGAATCCTCAAAAATTGATCGACCGCGTAAACGGGGTCTCAGCGACTGCTGGATCAATATGGTTCCCGGGTAGAACCAGAAGAGTTCGCGGCATGCAACAATATCCACGATTGTACGCACGGCTCAAACCTCAGGGCAGGATCTCGAGCGTTGCCAAGATTTTCTCCGATTCGAAGGCGCCGGTGATCGATTGCATCCTCGTTGATTATTCGGCGGGCGGCGCTTGCCTGCAATTGCAGAAGGTCGTGGACGTTCCACAGCGTTTCGAGGTGCTCTACGGCACAACGCGAAAGCGCTGCCGCGTCGTCTGGAAGCGCGGCATGCGCCTTGGCGTAGCGTTCTGACAGGCTCCTGGAAACAAGAGCCAACCACGGCTCACTAAAGCTCTCGCCGACGGCGAGCTGCGACCAGCGCTCGCTGAGCCTGCGCTGGAGCTTTGTCATTGTTCGTCTCATTAGCGCTCGCTCGCTTCGCCACGATAGACCGGTGGGTGGCTTGCCGAGCCGTAGCTCGCGAGCCTTGAAAGCCCGCCTTCGCCCTGCGGGCTATGGCGCGGCAGCCTTCGCTCGCTTCGCCATGATAGATCGGTTGCTGGCTGGCCATGCGTAGCCCGAAGGGCGAAGCATGGTGGGCGGTGAGAGGATCGAACTCCCGACCAATGGTGTGTAAAACCAGTGCTCTACCGCTGAGCTAACCGCCCGGAGCTGCTCGCGCATGATCTCGTCGGAAAACCGGCCTCCACCCCGCTATCCAAGTGCGGGGCAGGCTCTTTCCGGACCCTGCGCGCGCTCTCTTTAGCCTCAGCCCACCTGTTCATGCAAGGCCGCGGGTCCCTACTCGGTCGGCCGGCCCGGCAAGTGCGCAAGCTGATTGATCCACGGCGCGGCCGAGCGGCACCAGATCTGCCGAGCGGGCTTGAGCTCCGCGCGCTGATGGATGCTGCCCCAGCGTATCCCAAAATCGTCGGGCCCGCCCTCGCCGCTTGTGAACAGCGGCGAGCCGCATTCGCCGCAGAAATGCTGGAACCGCGTGCGGCCATTGTCACCGGTCTTGGCGTAGAGCTTCGGCGCGGCGCCGGTCAGCCGCACCTGCTCACGATCGCAAATCACCGTAACTCGATAAGGCGAACCGGTGAGAGACTGGCAATCCGTGCAATGACAGATGGAAATCTTCTCGGGATCGATCTCGGCCTCGTAGGTAACGCGACCGCAATGGCATTGGCCATCGATGCGCATGCCGACTCTCCAAATGAAAACGGCGCCCGAAGGCGCCGTTGTTAACATTTTTGGCTGGCTTAATGAGCCGTCAGTCCGCCGGCCGCCTCGTCCGATGCATCCGGTGGGACCGCCACCTTGGTATCCTCTTCCCAGACGATCGGCGTAGGAGCGCGGACCAGCGCCTTCGCCACGACCTCCTCGAGACGGGAAACCGGGATGATGTCCATACCGCCCTTGATCGCATCGGAAATCTCCGTGAGATCCTTGGCGTTGTCCTCGGGGATCAAGACCGTCTTGATGCCGCCGCGCGCGGCGGCCAACAGCTTCTCCTTCAAGCCGCCGATCGGCAGGACGCGGCCGCGCAGCGTGATCTCGCCGGTCATCGCGACATCATGGCGGACCGGAATGCCGGTCATGACCGAGGTGATCGCGGTGGCCATGGCGACGCCCGCCGACGGACCGTCCTTCGGGGTGGCCCCCTCCGGCACGTGGACGTGGATATCCCGTCTGTCGAACAGCGGCGGCTCGATGCCGTAGGTGATCGCGCGCGAGCGGACATAGGAGGCCGCCGCCGAGATCGATTCCTTCATCACGTCGCGCAGGTTGCCCGTGACGGTCATCTTGCCCCTGCCGGGCATCATGACGCCTTCGATGGTGAGCAACTCGCCGCCGACGTCGGTCCAGGCGAGCCCGGTGACGATACCGACCTGGTCCTCGGTCTCGATCTCGCCGTAGCGGTACTTCGGCACACCCAAAAACTCCTCGAGAGTCTTCTCGGTGACCTTGACCGACTTCTTCTTGGAGATCATCAGCTCCTTCACCGCCTTGCGGGCGAGTGTCGAGAGCTCACGCTCCAGGTTGCGCACGCCCGCTTCGCGGGTGTAGCGACGGATGACGAGCAACAGCGCCTCGTCGTCGATCGACCATTCCTTCGAATCCAGGCCGTGCTTCGTCAGCGCGTTCGGGATCAGGTGCTTGCGCGCGATCTCGACCTTCTCGTTCTCAGTGTAGCCCGCGATCCGGATGATCTCCATGCGGTCCATCAAGGGACCCGGAATGTTCAGCGTATTCGCGGTCGTGATGAACATCACGTTGGAGAGATCGTAGTCGACCTCGAGATAGTGGTCGTTGAAGTTCGAGTTCTGCTCGGGGTCCAGCACCTCGAGCAGCGCAGACGACGGATCACCGCGGAAATCGGCGCCCATCTTGTCGATCTCGTCCAGCAGGAACAGCGGATTGGAGGTCTTCGCCTTCCGCATCGACTGGATGATCTTGCCGGGCATCGAGCCGATATAGGTGCGGCGGTGACCGCGGATCTCGGCCTCGTCGCGCACGCCGCCGAGCGAGACGCGCACGAACTCGCGTCCCGTCGCCTTCGCAATCGACTTGCCGAGCGAGGTCTTGCCGACGCCGGGAGGCCCGACCAGACACAGGATCGGTCCGGTCAGCTTGTTGGCGCGCGACTGCACGGCGAGGTACTCAACGATGCGGTCCTTGACCTTCTCGAGCCCGTAGTGGTCGTTGTCCAGAATGGTTTGCGCCGCCTCCAGATCCTTCTTCACCTTGGATTTCTTGTTCCACGGGATCGACAACAGCCAGTCCAGATAGTTGCGCACGACGGTCGCTTCCGCGGACATCGGCGACATCTGGCGCAGCTTCTTCAATTCGTGCTGCGCTTTCTCGCGGGCTTCCTTGGAGAGCTTGGTCTTGGTGATCTTCTCCTCGAGATCGGCGAGCTCGTCGCGGCCGTCCTCGTCACCCAGCTCCTTCTGGATCGCCTTCATCTGCTCGTTGAGATAATACTCGCGCTGGGTCTTCTCCATCTGGCGCTTCACGCGCGAGCGGATGCGCTTCTCGACCTGCAGCACCGAGATTTCGCTCTCCATTAGTCCCAGCACCTTCTCAAGGCGCTGCGGCACCGACAGCGTCTCCAGGATGGCCTGGCGATCGGCGATCTTCACGGCAAGATGCGAAGCGACAGCGTCGCCGAGCTTGGCGAAATCGGTGATCGCCTGCACGACGCCGACGACCTCGGCGGAGATCTTCTTGTTCAGCTTCACATAGCTTTCGAAATCGGACACGACGGAACGCGCGAGCGCCTCCGCCTCGACGGATTTGGGGTCGGTATCGGCGAGCGCGGTCGCGGTCGCTTCGTAATATTCGGTTCGCGGCGAGTATTTCTGCACGCGCGCGCGCTCGAGGCCCTCGACCAGCACCTTCACGGTGCCGTCGGGCAGTTTCAGGAGCTGCAGAACGCTTGCAAGCGTGCCGGTCTCGTAAATCGCCTCCGGCGCCGGATCGTCATCGGATGCGTTCTTCTGCGTCGCGAGCAACACCAGCGCATCGTTCTTCATGACCTCTTCGAGCGCGCGGATCGATTTCTCGCGGCCGACGAAGAGCGGCACGATGTTGTGCGGAAAGACGACGATGTCGCGCAACGGCAGCACCGGATAGGAATGGGATTCGCCGTACGCAATCGTTGGCCGGGGTTTTGGTGTCGTCATGGCCTGTTCCTTTTGTTGTGCCCCCTTGCACGCGATCCGCTGCGACCAGCGCAATCGCCACAAGGTGCCGAAATGACCGGACCTGCCGCGACCTTGATAGCTTAAGGCCGGGCTTGGTCCCGATCGTTGTTTTGGCGAATCTCAAACGAGAATTTTGGTCGCCGATAGCATTAGGTGGCTATCGAGTGGGGGGGTGTCAAGCCTCGGAAAGCCCCGGTAATCAACGACTTCTACGCGTATTGAAGTCTGCGCAACAACGGCCGCGGAAGCCAGCTCCGCGACCATTTTTGTCACTCAGTCGCAAGCGCGCCTTACGCGCTGGCGCTGCTTTCCACCGCACGATCGGACCGATCGGCGTAGATGTAGAGCGGACGCGCGGTCCCCTCCACCACCTCGCGCGAGATCACGACTTCCTCGACGCCTTCAAGCCCCGGGAGGTCGAACATGGTCTCGAGCAGGATGCTCTCGAGGATCGACCGCAGGCCGCGCGCGCCGGTCTTGCGCTCGATCGCCTTGCGCGCGACCGCGCCGAGCGCCTCGTCGGCGAAGGTGAGCTCGATGTTCTCCATTTCGAACAGCCGCTGGTACTGCTTGACCAGCGCGTTCTTGGGATCGGTCAGGATCTTCTTCAGCGACGCCTCGTCCAGATCCTCCAGCGTCGCGACTACCGGCAGACGACCGACGAACTCCGGGATCAGGCCGTATTTCAGCAGGTCTTCCGGCTCGACGTGTCGGAAGATTTCGCCGGTGCGGCGATCTTCCGGCGCGAGCACCTGCGCGCCGAAACCGATCGAGGTCGAGCGGCCGCGCGCGGAGATGATCTTCTCCAGGCCGGAGAAGGCGCCGCCGCAGATGAAAAGGATATTGGTGGTGTCGACCTGCAGGAACTCCTGCTGGGGATGCTTGCGGCCGCCCTGCGGCGGCACGGAAGCGACCGTGCCTTCCATGATCTTGAGCAGCGCCTGCTGCACGCCCTCGCCCGAGACGTCGCGGGTGATGGAGGGATTGTCGGACTTGCGGCTGATCTTGTCGATCTCGTCGATGTAGACGATGCCGCGCTGCGCGCGCTCGACATTGTAGTCGGCGGCCTGCAAGAGCTTCAGGATGATGTTCTCGACGTCTTCGCCGACGTAGCCGGCTTCGGTCAGCGTCGTCGCATCCGCCATCGTGAACGGCACGTCGAGGATACGCGCGAGCGTCTGCGCGAGCAGCGTCTTGCCCGAGCCGGTCGGACCGATCAAAAGGATGTTCGATTTCGCAAGCTCAACGTCGTTGTGCTTGGTCTGGTGATTGAGCCGCTTGTAGTGATTGTGCACGGCGACCGAGAGCACCTTCTTGGCGTGGCTCTGGCCGATGACGTAGTCGTCGAGAACCTTGCAGATTTCCTTCGGCGTCGGGATGCCGTCGCGCGACTTGACCAGCGAGGACTTGTTCTCCTCGCGGATGATGTCCATGCACAGTTCGACGCATTCGTCGCAGATGAAAACCGTGGGACCCGCGATCAGCTTGCGGACTTCGTGCTGGCTCTTGCCGCAGAACGAGCAATACAGCGTGTTCTTGGAGTCGCTCGTGCCGACCTTACTCATTTATGTCTCCGTCCGCCGTTCGACTTCGCTCAATCGCTCCATATCGGGACGCACCGCCATATGGGAATCTAGATAGAGCAAATTCCGTACCAAAAAAGACCCTACGCCTGACGTGCCGCGTGTATCACGGCCTTGTTCGAATCTCCCGCGATCAGATCCGATTACTCATAGCCAACCATGCTGACACCCGACTATCAAGAATTCGCTAACCGGGCGGGGCGCGCAACACCGTGACAATACCGTGATTTTCGCCGTTGGCACGGGTTCAATTTGTCGAAATCGTCGGAGCGTTGCGCCTTTGCCACGGCGCCGCCGAGCACGAAAGCGGAACTTTTCGCCTGGGCACGCGCAAAGCCAGCCCTCCGGCGGCAGAGCCGCCTCAGGCCCCGTATTATACCGGTGATTCGACCCTAGGCCGCCTTCGCAGTCGCGGGATCGTCGGGGCGCTTGTCGATGACCTTGTCGACAAGCCCGAACGCCTTTGCATCCTCGGCCGTAAGGAACTTGTCGCGCTCGAGCGCCTCCTCGATCGACTTGTAGTTCTGGCCGGTGTGCTTGACGTAAATCTCGTTGAGCCGCTTCTTCAGGTTCAGGATTTCCTGCGCGTGCAGCATGATGTCGGTGGCCTGGCCCTGGAAGCCGCCGGAGGGCTGGTGCACCATGATGCGCGCGTTCGGCAGCGTGAAGCGCATGTCCTTCTCGCCGGCCGCCAGCAGAAGCGAGCCCATCGAGGCCGCCTGCCCCGTGCACAGCGTCGACACCGGCGGACGGATGAACTGCATGGTGTCGTAGATTGCGAGCCCCGATGTCACCACGCCGCCGGGCGAGTTGATGTACATCGAGATTTCCTTCTTCGGATTCTCGGCCTCCAGGAACAGGAGCTGCGCGACGATCAAGGTCGCCATGCCGTCTTCGACCGGGCCGGTGATGAAGATGATGCGCTCCTTCAACAGGCGCGAGAAAATGTCGTAGGCGCGTTCACCGCGGTTGGTCTGCTCGACCACCATCGGCACGAGGTTCATGTAGGTTTCAACGGGATCGCGCATCAGAGCACCCAAGGGTTGGAAGGCACGGGCAAGGACACAGGCTCACAAATATGGACCGGTTTTGTGGCGACAAGACCTAGCCGAAAGAGCGGGTCAGGCGCGAACCGGGTCAGTCAAGCCGATTCGGCGAAGCCGCGAAACCCGCCGTCCGGCCGCTTTGCTGTTCATCATTAACGGCCGCTTCCCCCGGCTCAGGCCGCACTCTTCTCATCGTCGTCCTTGTAGAGTTCTTCCCGCGAGACCTTCTTCTCGGTCACGTTGGCGAGCTCGAGGATGAAATCGACCACCTTGTCTTCAAAGATCGGTGCACGAAGCTGGGCCAGCGCATTGGCATTGTTGCGATAATAGTCCCATATCTCCTTTTCGCGGCCCGGCACGGAGCGAGCGCGCTCGATCACGGCGCGGCTGACCTCGTCGTCGGTCACGGAGATCTTGTTCTTCTCGCCGATCTCGGAGAGCACGAGGCCGAGACGGACGCGGCGATCGGCGATGGTGCGGTATTCTTCTTTTGCCGCCTCTTCGGTGGTGTTCTCGTCGGCGAAGGTCTTGCCGCTCGAGTCCATCTCGGCCCTCACCGAATTCCACATCAGATTGAACTCTTCGTCGATCAGGGACGGCGGCGCCTCGAACTTGTGGGCCTCGTCGAGGCGATCAAGCAGCGTGCGCTTGACGCGCTGACGCGTTGCACCCGTATATTCGGCAGCCAGCCGCTCGCGCGCCGCCTGCTTCAACTTGTCGAGCGATTCCAGCCCGAGCTGCTTGGCGAACTCGTCATTGATCTCGGTCTTCTGCGGCGCCTCGATCAGGGTTGCCGTGGTCTCGAATTCGGCCGGCTGGCCGGCAAGATTCGCGGCCGCATAGTTCTTGGGGAACGACACTTTGAGCGTGCGGGTCTCGCCGGAACCGATGCCGATGAGCTGGTCCTCGAAGCCCGGGATGAACTGACCCGCGCCGATCACGACCTGGATGTTCTCGCCGGTGCCGCCATCGAACGGCGTGCCGTTGATGGTGCCCTTGAAGTTGATCGTGACGCGATCGTCCTTCTCGGCCTTGGCGCCCTCGCCCTTCGCCGAATAGCTGCGGTTCTGGTCGGCGATGCGCTGGATCGCGTCATCAACGTCGCTGTCGCTGACGTCGGCGATGAACTTTTCGACGTTGAAGCTCTTGAAGTCGGCGAGTTTGATCGGGGGCACCACTTCGATCGCGACCGTGTAGGTGAGATCGGACTTGCCGGACAGCAGTTCCTCGACCTCTTGCTTCTCGGTCGGCATGGTGATCTTCGGCTCGGAGGCGAGCTTGAAGCCGCGCTCGGTGAAGATCTGCGTGTTGGTGTCGCGGATGGTCTGGTCGATGGTCTCGGCCATCACCGAGCGGCCATAGATCTTCTTCAGGTGGCTGACCGGCACCTTGCCCGGACGGAAGCCATTGAGCCGGACCTTGTCCTTGAGGTCGACGAGCCGCGCGTCCGCCTTCGCATCGAGGTCGGTTGCGGGAACGCTGATCTTGAATTCGTGCTTCAGTCCCTCGTTGAGGGTTTCGGTGACCTGCATGGGCTCAAATCTTCTTTTCGCTCTCGTCCCCACGCCTGAACGGCATGAGGACCGTTTTCATTGTGATCGACGCGCGGCCAAGGCCTGGCGCCGGTTGGTTTGGCGAACCCGCCAAAAAGCAGGCTCTCCAGAAATTCGACAGGCAAACGCTTGATCGAGCGCTTGGTGCGGGCGGAGGGACTCGAACCCCCACAACTTTCGTCACTGGAACCTAAATCCAGCGCGTCTACCAGTTCCGCCACGCCCGCTTTGACTGCATCAAGTCCGGCCGCGATGCCGCGGGCGGCGGCTTATAGCATGGGGCTATTCCTTCGCAGCAAAAAAATGGCTCCTTTTGACATCGTACAAGCGGTTTGGCGGCGGCTGGACATCCTGGTCCAAAGATGGTCCGCATCGGCCTTATGGCAAAGACGAATTTGCTCATCAGCCGGCGCGCATTTCTCGGCGGAATGGGCCTCACGGCCTTGGGCGCCTGGGAGCTGCCGATTGCGGCCGCAACGGACGGCGAAGCCGTCCTGCTGCAGGCAAAGCCCGCGACGCTGGCGCTTCGGCCCGGCCAGCCGGAAACCCCGGTTTCGGCCCTGATCGGAGCGAACCCCGCTCTTCGGTTCAAGCGCGGCGCCAACCTCGACATCACCCTCCAGAACGACCTCCAGATGCCCGCCGCAATCAACTGGCACGGACTCGATGGCATCCCTTTGGCAGAGCCCCTGACGGGCCAAAGCCCTCTCGCAAGCGGCGTCAGGGCAACCGTTGGCATCCCGCTGCGGCAGGCTGGCACGTTGTTTGGCGACCTCGGGCTGCTCGCGAGCGACGCCGGGCATCCGCTCCGCGCGCTTCCGCTGATCGTGGAGGAAGCCGATCCGCCACCAGTTGATCGCGACGAGATCTTGCTGATCGAGGAGTTTCGGCTTCGCGCCGACGGAACCGCAGTGAGCCCGGGCTTGGACCCGAAAGACGCCTTGCCGGTCTACACCGTGAATGGCCTGATTTCGCCCGATATTGCAGTGCACTCAAACGAGAGGCTGAGACTCCGTCTTATAAATGCCGGCCAACGCGGTGTTGTTGCGGTCAAAATCGAGGGGCTTGAGGTCCGCGTGATGGCCCTGGACGGACAGCCGGCCGAACCCTTCTTCGCCCGCAACGGCGCCGTCGTGCTGGCGCCCGGCGGCCGCGCCGATGTCTTTGTGGACGTACCTTTGCCGCCTGGCTCAACGTCGCAAATCCTGCTTCATGACGGCAAGCAGGCGCGCGCAATCGCGAGGTTGATCGTGGCAGATGAGGCGCTGCGGCGAGCTCCGCTTACGCGGGCACCGCCGCTCCCCCAAAACGACCTGCCCGCGCGACTTGAGCTGAGAGGCGCCCAGCGCTTCGAGATCGTGCTCTCCGGACATGGGTGGGTGACGCCAACCCAGTTCAAGACATCGAACGCCCCCGCATTCCGCGTCACGGCGGGCCGCATCGTCGTGCTGGCACTGACCAACCACACGCTGATCGCCACCGTCTTTCATCTGCACGGTCATCATTTTCGCTTGCTCGACCGCCTCGACGACGGCTGGAAGCCTTATTGGCTGGATACGCTCGCGATCGAACCGGGCCAGACCGAGCGCATCGCCTTTGCCGCGGAGCATGCGGGACGCTGGCTCATCGAATCCACAGCGACCGATTGGGCGGCGCCAAAACTGCTACGATGGTACGGTGTCGAATAAGAACAAGAGGAAACCTCGATGAGCAAAAGCACACCCGCCATCAGCAGCGTCAAAGCGCGTGCGGTCGTCACGCCAATGGCACGGCCGGTCAAGAATGCGTTTGGTGTGATCGACGTTGCACCGCTCGTGCTGATCGATATCGAAACCGATCAAGGCATCACCGGGCATTCCTATCTTTTCGCCTACAGCAAGGTGACGCTGAAGCCGTTCGTGCATCTGGTCGAGGAGATCGGCCGCGACCTCATTGGCAAGCCGGTCGCGCCGTTCGAGCTCATGAAGTTGATGGATGCCAGATTCCGCCTGCTCGGCTGGCAGGGTCTTGTTGGCATGGCCGTCTCAGGCCTCGACATGGCGTTCTGGGACATTTTAGGTCGGGCCGCGAGCAAGCCGGTGGTCGAACTGCTCGGCGGATCGGCGCGGCCGATCCGCTGCTATGACAGCTACGGCGCGGTCGAAGCTGACGCCGACGAGAAGGCGTTGCTCCGCTCGCTCGACCAGGGCTTCAAGGGCATCAAGATCAAGGGCGGCGATGGCGACGCCGCCAACGACGAGCGCCGGGTCAAGGGCCTGCGCAGGCTGCTCGGCCCGGACGTTGCGCTCATGCTCGACTTCAACCAGTCGCTCGATCCGGCTGAAGCCAAGCGCCGCATCGCTCGCCTTGCGCCCTACGATCTCACCTGGATCGAGGAGCCCGTCGCCCAGGAGAACCTGTCAGGGCATGCCGAGGTGCGCGAGACCTCGGAAATCCCGATCCAGGCCGGCGAGAACTGGTGGTTCCCGCGCGGCTTTGCCGAGGCGATCGCAGCCGGCGCCAGCGACTTCATCATGCCGGACCTGATGAAGGTCGGCGGCATCACCGGCTGGCTCAATGTCGCGGGTCAGGCGGATGCGGCATCGATCCCGATGTCGAGCCACATCCTGCCGGAGGCGAGCGCGCACGTGCTTGCGGTCACGCCGACCGCGCATTGGCTTGAGATGCTGGATTGCGCAGGTGCCATTCTTGCTGATCCAATCAAGATCGCGGACGGCACGCTGACCGCGCGCGGGCCTGGACTGGGGCTCGAATGGAACGAAACGGCAATCGCGAAATATTTGGTGTGAGCGCGGCTGCTTGTTGGCGCATGATCTTGCTGGAAAACCGCTGCACACTTTTCCGGATCATGCGCTAGTAGTCGATGCCGAACTCGTCGTAGAGGTGGCGGAACACGGCTGGCATCGTCTCCGGGAGATCTTCAGCGATCAGCCCAGGACCGGCTTCTTGCGCGGCTTCGCCGTGCATCCACACGCCCATGCTCGCGGCCTCGAACGCCGGAACGTCCTGCGCCATCAGCCCCGCAATAATGCCGGCCAGCACGTCGCCCGCGCCCGCCGTCGCAAGCCATGGCGGCGCATTGGACGCGATCGTGGCACGGCCATCGGGCGATGCCACCGTCGTGTCAGGCCCCTTGAGCAGCACGATTGCGCCCGAACGCTCGGCTGCCGCGCGGACGCGCTCCAGTTTCGAGCGTCCCGGATACTTGTTGCTGAGGTCGCTGAACAGGCGCGGGAACTCGCCCTCATGCGGTGTCAGCACGGCCTGCGGATCTGCCGAGGCCTTGATCGCTTCGAACAGCCGCTCCGGCGCATCGGCAAAGCTCGTCAGCGCATCGGCATCGAGCACGAGACGCCGCCGCGCTGAGAGTGCGGCATGAACAAACTGGGTGGTGCGTTCACCCACGCCGGCGCCTGGACCGATGATGCAGGCGTTGTAGCGTCTGTCGGCGACCAGTTCGGCGAACTGAACGGGATTGTCGACTGCCTTCACCATCACCGCCGTCAGCGCCGCAGCGTTGATGGCCAGCGCATCGCGGGGCGATGCAAGCGTCACCAGTCCCGCCCCTGCGCGCAAGCTCGCACGCGCCGCCATCCGCGCCGCCCCGGTCGCGGCCATGTCGCCCGAGAGCACGAGGGCATGGCCACGGGCATATTTGTGGCCCTCGATGCGAGGCACGGGAAAGGATCTGCGCCAGACCTGCGGGGTGTTCTCGAATGCTTGCGGGCGGATCTCCTCGAGCACATGCGCATCGATGCCGATATCCGCAACGCGCACGCGGCCGCATTGCAGCCGACCCGGCAGCAGAAGATGCGCCGGCTTCTTGCGGAAGAAGGTCACGGTTTCGGTGGCCCGTACCGCGGTGCCCATGACGGCCGCAGAGGTTCCGTTGACCCCGCTCGGCAGATCGACCGCAAGCACCGGCACGCCGGTGGCGTTGATCGCCTCGATCATCTCAAACGCTTCGCCGCCGATCTGCCGGCTCAGGCCCGCGCCGAACAGCGCATCGATGATCAGGGCCGGCCTGCCGATCGCTTGCGCGTTGAACGGCAGCACCGGATATTTCCATCCCTTCGCCGCCGATGCCGCGTCGCCTTTGAGTGCGTCGCGCTCGCACATCAGGATGACGGAGACTTCGCGTCCCTGGGCTGCGAGCTCCGCCGCTGCCACAAAGCCATCACCGCCATTATTGCCGGGACCGACGACGACCAGGATCGGCCCTTCCTGCACGAGATCGGAGGCCGCTTCCGCAACCGCCTGGCCGGCGCTGAGCATCAAGGCAAAGCCGGGAGTGCCCGCGGCAATGCTGAGGCGGTCCGCGCGTTCCATCTCCGCGGTGGTCAAGACTTCCATGCGCAATCCCTGCGGCCCGAGGTGAAGGTCATGCCGGCCCCCTAGCACGAACTTCGGAAACAAAACGGCATCAGCACCCTTCAATTTCAGTGCCGCGCCGGATTTTCTTGGGCTTCGGAAATTATGCTGCAGGAGCCGCCTGCCGCCTCATCCTAAGGCAGTTTCAACGGCGGAACGCTCCATTCACGGCACTTCGCTGCATACCATTTCATCCGTTTGCCTATTTCGCAGGCTTCGGTATTCTAGCCATTCCTCAGACGGTCATGCAAAATGCCAGTTAAACACCTGATAAGACTTTAGAATCAGGCCCGTTAACGACTTGGCATAGAGCCTGCTTTTGAGGATGCCGCTTCGGTTCGTCGTGCTCGCCGGCCGTTCATATGCGCGGCTGGCCGTCGCCGGACAGTCGGGCAACGTCCGGAACAGGCAATCGGATGGCCTCGCGCTTCGAAAAGCGCGTGCTTGACGACGGAGCCGCAATTTTGAATTTGGGAATGCCCGGGAGGCCGCTCAGTGAAGAAGATCGAAGCCATCATCAAGCCGTTCAAGCTCGACGAGGTGAAGGAGGCGCTTCAGGAGGTTGGACTGCAGGGCATCACGGTGACGGAGGCCAAGGGTTTCGGACGGCAAAAGGGCCACGCCGAACTCTATCGCGGCGCCGAATATATCGTCGACTTCCTGCCCAAGGTGAAAATCGAGATCGTGATCGGCGACGACCTGGTGGATCGGGCGATCGATGCTATCCGTCGCGCGGCCCAGACCGGGCGGATCGGCGACGGCAAGATTTTCGTGTCCAAGATCGAAGAGGCGATCCGCATCCGCACCGGCGAGTCCGGGCTCGACGCGATTTGATTTGAGCCTTTGGGCACCGCAGGGTCGTGAGGCGGCCCGGCGCCTGCTGAAAGAGCGTGCAGATGCCGGTTTCAGCGGCGCGGCTTATTGTCTTGGGCCGCCCCCAACGCTATTGAGCATTAGCCCGCGGCTCGGCCGCGGCCGGATCACCATGACCTGTAGCCAAGAGGGGTATTCATGAAGACCGCCAAAGACGTCCTGAAGTCAATCAAGGACAATGACGTCAAATACGTCGATCTGCGTTTCACCGATCCGCGCGGCAAGTGGCAGCACGTGACCTTCGACGTCGGCATGATCGAAGAGGACACGTTTTCCGAAGGCTTGATGTTCGACGGTTCCTCGATCGCGGGCTGGAAGGCGATCAACGAATCCGACATGTGCCTGATGCCCGATCCGGTCACCGCGACGATCGATCCGTTCTTTGCGGAAACCACCATGATCCTCGTGTGCGACGTGCTGGAACCGACCACCGGCGAACCCTACAACCGCGACCCCCGCGGCATCGCCAAGAAGGCGGAAGCGATGGTGAAGTCGTCCGGCGTGGGTGACTCGGTCTTCTTCGGTCCCGAAGCGGAATTCTTCGTGTTCGACGACGTGCGTTACTCGGCGCTGCCCTACAACACCGGCTTCCGGCTCGACTCCTCGGAGTTCCCGACCAATTCCGACACCGAATATGAAGGCGGCAATCTCGGTCACCGCATCCGCACCAAAATGGGCTACTTCCCCGTGCCGCCGCAGGACTCCGTGCAGGACATGCGTTCCGAAATGCTCGGCGCCATGTCCAAGATGGGCGTCAAGGTCGAGAAGCATCACCATGAAGTCGCGTCCGCCCAGCACGAGCTTGGCATGAAGTTCGACGCGCTGACGCTGATGGCCGACCAGATGCAGATTTACAAATACTGCATCCAGCAGGTCGCCCACATCTACGGCAAGACTGCGACCTTCATGCCGAAGCCGGTCTTTGGCGACAACGGCTCGGGCATGCATTGCCACCAGTCGATCTGGAAGGACGGCAAGCCGGTGTTCGCCGGCAACAAATATTCCGATCTCTCGGAGACCTGCCTGTCCTACATCGCCGGCGTCATCAAGCACGCCAAGGCGATCAATGCCTTCACCAACCCGACCACCAACTCCTACAAGCGCCTGGTGCCGGGCTATGAAGCCCCGGTGCTGCTCGCCTACTCGGCGCGCAACCGCTCGGCCGCCTGCCGCATCCCCTACACCTCCAACCCGAAGGCCAAGCGCGTCGAGGTTCGCTTCCCGGATCCGCTCGCCAACCCCTATCTCGGCTTTGCCGCGATGCTGATGGCGGGGCTTGACGGCATCAAGAACAAGCTCGATCCGGGCCCGGCGATGGACAAGGACCTCTACGACCTGCCGAAGGAAGAGCTGAAGTCGATCCCCACCGTGTGTGGCAGCTTGCGCGAGGCGCTGGAGAATCTCGACAAGGACCGCGCGTTCCTCAAGAACGGCGGCGTGTTCGACGACGACTTCATCGACTCCTACATCGAGCTGAAGATGACAGAAGTCGAGCGCTTCGAGATGACGCCGCACCCGGTCGAGTTCGAGATGTATTATTCCGCCTAAAGTCCAGCGCGGCAGCAACAAGACAGGCGCCCTCCGGGGCGCCTTTTCATTTGTCTTGCATGTGTCCTTCAAGGATCGCGAACATCCCGAATTGATCGGTTCGTGCTTGAGGCGGAGGTAGCCATCCCGCTCCCGGTTGTGATTGGATGATTCCGGAATAATTGACAGCCGCGAAGATCGTCAGACACACGGGCAACGGGCTCGGATCGGCCATGCAAGATACCGGGAACCAGAACACGGCAGAAGATGCTCAGGCGTCTGCTCGCGACGAAGCAGCACTTTCCAGCCATGTCGGCACCCAGGTCAGGACAATCAACCTGGCGCTGCAGGGAGGCGGATCGCACGGGGCTTTTACCTGGGGCGTGCTCGACCGACTGCTCGATGAGAAAGGCCTCGCCTTCGAAGGGCTGAGCGCGACGAGCGCCGGAGCGATGAACGCGTCGGTCTTTGCCTATGGGCTTGCCATCGACGGTCGCGAGGGAGCGCGTAAGGCGCTCGCGGGTTTTTGGAAGCGTGTCAGCGACGTGGCCCGGCTCGGGCCGTTTCAGCCGAATCTGGTCGACCGAATGCTCGGCGATCACAAGCTGACCTGGTCGCCGATTTTCTCCCTTGCAGGTCTCATGACGCGCGTGCTGTCGCCCTATCTATTCAACCCCGCGGACTACAATCCGCTGCGCGACGTGGTCGAGCAATCGATCGATTTTGACGTGTTGAGGCGCCCGGACTGCCCGGTGAAGCTCTTTCTATCCGCGACGAACGTTCGCTCGGGCAAGGTGAAAATCTTCACCGGGGCAGAAATTTCAGCGTCCGCCGTGATGGCTTCGGCTTGCGTGCCAACGATGTTTCACGCGGTTCAGATCGGCGACGACGTCTACTGGGACGGCGGCTACATGGGAAACCCGGCACTCTTTCCATTGATCTACAACTGCGACAGCACCGACATCGTCATTGTCCATATCAATCCGCTATTCCGCAAGGAGGCGCCGCGCAGCGCGGACGATATCTTGAACCGCATCAACGAAATCAGCTTCAATTCATCGCTGATGCGGGAGATGCGGGCGGTCAGCTTCGTCACCAAGCTCATCACGCAAAAACGCGTCATCGACGGCAGCCTGAAGCACATGCTGATCCACAGCATTGCGGACGACGAGTTCATGAGCGCTCTCAGTTCGGCCAGCAAGTACAATGCCGATTGGGACTTTCTCGTCCATCTTCGCGACCAGGGACGAAAATGCGCCGACGGCTGGCTCGCGAAAAACTATGCCAAGCTCGGCGTCGAGTCGTCGGTCGACATCGACGAGATGTACCTCTGAAGCAGCGCGGATGCGCAGTGCTTCCAGCGACCTCGTACAAGCCACAGGACCGAGGTTACCGTGGTCAGCTCACGCGCTGACGCGCCGTCAGCGCCGCGCCGAACGCCTGGAAAAGCGCGCGATTGATCGGATTGCGCTGCGGATCATACTCGGCATGCCATTGCACCCCGAGCGCAAAGCCGCTCGCATCGGCGATGCGGATCGCCTCGATCGTGCCGTCCTCCGCCACGCCCTCGATCACGACCCTCTTGCCGGGCTCGAGGATGCCCTGTCCGTGCAGCGAATTGACCCGGATCCTGTCGCACCCCAGGATCGTGGCAAAGGCGCCGCCGGGCACGAGGCTGACGTCATGCCGATCCGCGAAGATGACCATGGGATCGGGATGGATCTCGCCATTCTCGAGCCGCGGCATGCGATGGTTCATGCGACCGGGGATTTCCCGGATCTCCGGATGCAGCGAGCCGCCGAAGGCGACGTTCATCTCCTGCAGACCGCGGCAGATGCCGAACAGCGGGATGCCGCGCTCGACGCAGGCTTTCGAAAGCGTCAGCGCCACCTCATCGCGGGAGATATCGTAGGGCTCATGCTTCTCATCGGGCTCGGTGTTGAAACGCTTCGGATGCACGTTGGCGCGCGCGCCGGTCAGCACGATGCCGTCGACGGTATCGAGCAGGGTCGCAATATCCGTAATCTCGGGACAGCTCGCAAACATCAGCGGCAGCGCGCCGGCGACATCCGCCACCGCGCGAAGATTGCGCTCGCCGCACATCTGCACCTGAAATCGATTTTCGACGCGACTGGCGTTCCCGATCACACCGACGACCGGCTTCCTCCGCATTGCCTTGCTCAAATCTCCTGCCTCACGAATACCAAATCATGCCTGCGTCGCGACGTGGGATCAACCATTTGCGACCGCTCCCCACACCTCGTTGCTCTGCAATAATCTCAGGGCACGGATGAGGGTTTGTCATCCGGCTGAGGTCGATGCCAGGCGCAGGGGGCTCCGGGCCGGCTATTTCCGGGTAAAGACCTCGCGGGCGTCGATCGGCTCGCTGCTCTTCAGACCGGCCGCGTTGAGCGCCGCGGCCGCATCATCCAGCCGGCTTACCCAGGGCAGCCTGGCCTTGATGGCGCGCGTGACCGGCTCGCCCAGCACGGCACCAAAGTCGACCGGCCAAAAACCGTTCGGCACCACTTCGGCGCTCACACCATGGAGGCGATATCCGGCGCCGAAGGTGGCGTCGAGATGATCGGGCGGCACGGTTCGCATTGTTTTGGGATCGGCGGGGTCCGAGAAAGTGGCCAGCACCGGGATCAGCGCCCCCGTCACTGGCACGACCCCGCGCATTCGGCTCATCGCGCTGAACTCCACGTGATGGCCAAGGGCCACGCCATAGGCGCGCAGCGCCACGTAGTTGACGCCGTCGAGATCGAGCGTCTTGTCGGGATGGGCGAGCAGCGCGACAAGATTCCTGCCGCCGCCGAGATCGACGAACAGCGCATCTCCGCTGGTCACCGTATGCCCCTTGCGGCTGTAGCCCCGGTCGGGCGTGACGGCCAGAACCCCGGAGGCCGACTTGATCCCGGCGGGCGTCTCCACTTCGACGGTGAGCCGATATTTGTGATCGGGCCGGTTGATCCTGATCTGGTCGCCGATCACGAGCAAAGCCAGAAGCGCGAGCGGTCCGAGCCATTTTGATATCACGGATATCACGCCCAACCCTCCCCTGTTTCTTTCAACGCTTCGCACGACGACATGGCCAGCGTCAAACCGGCGCGCCAGCCAAGCTTGATCCCGATGGGATTTGACGGTTGAGTGTCTCCCGCAAAAATCGGGGGGCAGGCGGACATCGTCATGGCGGAAGCGAGTGATCAGCGGCTGTTGGCGCGCAGCGATCTGGCGTGGGCGATCGCGGTTGGCGGGATCGGTGTTGTGCTGTTTGCGGCGCTGCTCGCCTTTGCCTGGCACTTCGCCGCGACGTTGTTCCTGATCTTCGCGGGCATGCTGCTCGGCGTCGGGCTCAACGCCATGACCCAACTGCTCGGCCGCGTGATCGCCCTGCCGCAGCCGTTGCGGCTTGCGATCGTCTGCCTCACGCTCGCCGTCGCACTGTCGGGCGTGGTCGTGCTCGGCGGCACGACCATCGCAAAGCAGGCGACGGTGCTGAGCGATACGATCAAGTCGCAATTGACCAACCTCAAATCGTTCCTCGAGAAGAACGGTGTCGATACCAGCTATTTCGAGCTTGGCCAGGCAGAGGCCCCGACGGCGTCGGCAAGCGCCGCAAGCCCGGGCACATCAGCGACCGCCCACAATCTGCCGAGCGCCAGCGCGCTTGCATCAAGCGGCGGCGCGATCGTCAGCCAGACCCTGAAAGTCCTGCTCGGCACCGTAAGCGTGGTCGGCAACATCTTTATTGTGCTGTTCCTTGGCCTTGCCTTCGCCGCGCAGCCATCGGCCTACCGCGCCGGGCTGATCTTCTTCGCGCCCGGCAAATATCGCGACCAGGCGACCGCCATCATCGACCGCATTGGCGAGACGCTGGATCGCTGGCTGCTTGCGCAGATGCTGACCATGCTCGCGGTGTTTGCGGTGACCTGGATCGGGCTGGCGCTGATCGGCATCCCCTCTTCTTTTATCCTGGGCATCCAGGCGGGTCTCCTCGCCTTCATCCCGACCGTCGGCGCGCTGATCGGCGGCGTTATTGTGGTGCTGGCGAGCCTCGCCTCGGGCTGGGTCGCGGCACTCAGCGCCGGCATCTTGTTCCTCGGTGTCCACGCGCTCGAGAGCTACGTGCTGACGCCGATCATCCAGCGCCAGGCGCTCGACATTCCGCCGGCGACGCTGTTTGCGTTCCAGATCCTGCTCGGCGTGGTGTTCGGACTCTGGGGGCTGGCGCTCGCCCTGCCCTTGATGGCGATCACCAAGGTCATCATCGACTATTTCAAGGCGGACGACGCGCGCCCGGCCTAGCCTGCCGACGTTACCACCGTCTCGGTGTGCTCGACTTGGGGCGGCGCAGCAAAATACTGGCCGACCAGGCCGCGCCATTCGGCGAAATTTTCCGAACCGCGGAAATCGACCGTGTGATTTTCGAGCGTCGCCCACTTCACCATCAGGCGGTAGCGCTGCGGCTTCTCGATCGAGCGGTGCAGCTCAAAACCGTGAAAGCCTTTTGAGCGGCCGAAAGCCGCACGCGCCTTTGCAACCGCCGCTTCAAAATCCTTCTCGCTGCCGGGCTTGACGTCGATCTGCGCGATTTCCGTAACCATGTGACCCTCTCTTCAGGAACCCGCGCTTCTAACCCGCGGGGCGTCATCTTGAAAAGAGAACGACACCTAGCCGAACAGCAGCGCAGAGGCGGCCAGCAACATTGCGCAGGCGACAAACAGCACAATCGGCCAGATCGGCCGGGAATGAATGCCGCGACCGTAATGCCCCTGAGCCCTCCGCTCCCGGATCAGCGCGCTTTCAAACTCATCCGAGGTCGAGAACACGCAGGCAAAGCCGCCGCGGGCTGAAGCGGCATCGGCTTCAAGCGAGAGCAGCGCGGCCTGGACGCCGCGATTCCGGCGTGTCGTCATGGAACGATGATGGGCTGGAATGGTAAACGAGACGTTACCAGTCCCTTCCTTCGGCTTACGCGACCGCTTGATCCGGGCGTGGCGAGGGCTTGAGGCCCGCACTCTTGCGCCGCCAATTCTCCAGCGACAGCGGCAACTCTACCGCCGCCTCGACGCGGTTGCGGCCGCCGCGCTTGGCCTGATAGAGGGCGGTGTCGGCGCAGGCGAGCAACACTTCGAGCTCGGTGCCGGCGGGACCGCCGGCAACACCGATGCTGACGGTGGTATCGACCGGGCCTTGCTCGCACACGATGCCGGAGCCCTCGAACGCCTCGCGCACGCGCTCGGCCACGAGCACGCCCTCTTCCAGCGGGCACGGCAACAGCGCAGCGAATTCCTCGCCGCCGATCCGGCCCGACAGATCGGAAATACGGAGATTGTTGACCACAAGGGTCGAGAACAGCTTCAGGAGTTCGTCGCCCGCGGGATGGCCAAAGCGATCGTTGATGCTCTTGAAATGGTCGATGTCGAAGATCATCACGCTCACTGGACGTCCGGCACCGGCCTCACGCTCGATCACGCGCGCGCAGGCCTCGGAGAAGCCGCGGCGGTTGAGCAGACCGGTCAACGGATCCATCGAGGCCGCGGTCTTGTGCACGGTGACCGTGCGCTCCGATACCAGCATGAAGATCACGAACACGGTGCCGACCGCATAGAGCACGAGCTCGATCGAGAACACCGTGACCCAGATGCTGGAGCCGAATTTTTCGCCATCGTGAATCAGGAGATCGCCGAGCAGGATCGGCAGCAGCAGCACAAAGCCGTGCAGCACGGGGATAGCGATCGCAGGCCAGCGGTGCTGCAGCGATTTGCGCCGCTCAAACCACAATTCGGTGGCGGTCAGTGCCGCATAGATCGCGACGATCGCGGCCCCAATGGTCAGACGCAGCGCTGAATCCTTCGGCCCCAGCGCCATGGCCGCGGCAATCCAGGCGAGCGCGCCGAGCACTAGCCCGGGGAGATTGGGCTTGCGGCCATGGAACACGCGCGCGGCGTTCCACACCATGCCGCAAGCGATGAAGCCGACAGCGTTGAGCGCGAGCGAAAGCATCTCGCCCAGGGTCTGGCTCGCCGTCGTCCACAGCGCCACCGACGCTGCACCGAGCAGATAGGCGGTGCCCCACCATTTCAGCGCGGGATTGTTCTCCTGGCGGCCAAAGTAAACCAGCATGGCGCCGAGCAGTCCCGCAACCATGGTAGCGACCAAATAAAGCGTGATGCTGTCGAGAGACATCGCTTGCCCCGGTTAGCGCAGGCCATCCGGTTGATCCGGACTGACGTTGCGCGCCTTCACCAAAGCGGCCACTCTATGGAACCCGGCGTTCGAAATCCGTTTTCGTTCACAGGCAAGTTTTCGCGAAAAACCGGATCAACTTAGCTGCAATGAAACAGCAAAAAGGGCGCAAACTTGCGCCCTTTTTCGAATTCATAAGCGCCGGCTTTGCAGCGACTTTTCGCGGAAACCTTAGCGCTTCGAGAACTGGAAGGACTTGCGCGCCTTGGCGCGGCCGTACTTCTTGCGCTCGACCGAGCGGGAGTCGCGGGTCAGGAAACCACCCTTCTTCAAGAGGCCGCGCAGGTCCGGCTCGAAGTTGGTCAGCGCCTTGGAGATGCCGTGGCGCACCGCTCCGGCCTGGCCGGAGAGGCCGCCGCCGGCGACCGTGCAGATCACGTCATACTGGCCGTTGCGAGCGGCCGCGACCAGCGGCTGCTGGATCATCATGCGCAGCACCGGACGGGCGAAATAGACTTCGACGTCGCGGGTGTTGACCGTGATCTTGCCGCTGCCGGGCTTCACCCAGACGCGGGCGACCGCGTCCTTGCGCTTGCCGGTCGCATAGGCGCGGCCCTGCTTGTCGACCTTCTTGACGTATTTCGGCGCTTCGGGTGCAGCCGGCTTGAGCTGCGCGAGCTGGTCGAGCGATTGCATGCTTTCGGCCATGTTATGCGGCCCTCATGTTCTTGCGATTCATCTTGGCGATATCGATCTTTTCCGGCTGCTGCGCCTCGTGCGGATGCTCGGCGCCCGGATAAACGTGCAGGTTGCTCATCTGCCGGCGGCCCAGCGGTCCGCGCGGGATCATGCGCTCGACCGCTTTCTCGACGACGCGCTCGGGGAAACGGCCCTCGAAGATCTCGCGCGCCGTGTGTTCCTTGACGTGACCGACATAGCCGGTGTGCTTGTAATAGACCTTCTGCTCGCGCTTGCGGCCGGTCAGCACCGCATGCGCAGCATTGACGATGATGACATTGTCGCCGCAATCGACATGGGGTGTGTAGGTCGGGAGGTGCTTGCCGCGCAGCCGCATGGCAACCAGCGAAGCGAGGCGGCCGACCACCAGACCCTTGGCGTCGATCACCACCCACTTCTTCGTCACCTCGGCAGGCTTTGCCGAAAACGTCTTCATGTGTGCATCCGTGAAATGGAAAACGGCGCGCAGTACGCGCGCCGAACTGGGCGGCTTTCTAGAGAAAGGATCGCTGACAGTCAACGCAGAATGCTGACATTTTCCATAACAAAAACATCGGCTTATGAATATGGTGTTATGATACCGTAAAAAACCCTATTGATTTGGAATGGAATAGGTGGCCGTCACGTGGGCGACCGGATCGGGAGATGACCCCGACAGCAGCATGACTTCGCCAACCGCAAGCCGCTTGCCGAGCTTGAGGATCCGCGCCGCCGCCACGACGTCCTCGCCGGCCTGGCCCTTGCGCAGAAAATTGATGGTGAGGTTGGTGGTGACTGCGAGCCCGACCGGCCCGATCGCCGAGAGCAGCACCACATACATGGCGCAATCGGCGAGCGCCATCAGCGTCGGACCCGACACTGTGCCGCCGGGACGCAACATGCGCTCATGATAGCGCTGGCGCAGCACGCAGGTTTCGCCGTCGGCGCTCTCGATGCGGATCTCGCCGTCGCCGAAGGCCTGCGGAAATTCGACGCGGAGGAAATCTTCCAGTTCCGCGACGCTCATTTTCGCTGCTGCCATGCCTTCCCCGCCCTCGCTTCGCGCTTTCAGTTACATTACATTGTGTGCGTCACCCAAATGGAATCTGCTCATGGCCGCCCAAGCCGCCCGCGCTCCCGTTGAAGAGGCTCCGCTGCTGTTGCGCGAGGCCAAAGGCCCCATTGCCGTGGTCACATTCAACCGTCCTGCACAGCGCAACACGCTGTCGGCGGAAGTGATCGCAGCTCTGCATGCGGCGCTGGATGAAATCGCCACCGACAAGACTGTCCGCGCGCTCGTGATCGCTTCCCAAGGGCCGGCATTCTCGTCGGGCCATGATCTGAAGCAATTGATGTCGCATCGCGGCGACCCCGATGGCGGCCGCGCCTATTTCGCCAAGACCATGAATGCATGCAGCGCCATGATGCAGGCGATCGTGAATCTGCCGAAGCCCGTGATCGCCGCCGTGCAGGGCATCGCCACTGCCGCCGGCTGCCAGCTTGTCGCGAGCTGCGACATGGCGGTCGCCTCCGATGATGCGCGCTTTGCCACCTCCGGCATCGACAACGGCCTGTTCTGCTCGACCCCGATGGTGGCGCTGTCGCGCAACGTCTCGCGCAAGCAGGCGATGGAAATGCTGATGACGGGTGAGCCGATCTCCGCGCAGCGCGCCGTCGAAATCGGCCTCGTCAACCACGTCGTGCCGGCCGGTCACGAACGCGATGCCGCACTGGCGCTGGCGCAAAAGGTCGCGCGCAAATCGGCTTACGCCCTCAAACTCGGCAAGCAGGCGTTCTACCGCCAGGTCGAAATGAACCTAGCCGACGCCTACCGCCTCACCGCGGAGGTCATGACCGAGAACATGATGGCGTTCGACGCCATCGAAGGCATCGGCGCTTTCATCGAGAAGCGCGAACCGAAATGGCAGGACAAATAACGGCGCATCTTCGCGTCGTCATTCCGGGGCGGCTCGCAGAGCCGAACCCGGAATCTCGAGGTTCCGGGTCTGGTGCTTGCGCACCATCCCGGAACGACGGAAAGACCAAATGAATCACGACGCCTATCCCGACGACTACATCCGCGGCATCCTCAACAGCGTCAAATCGATCGCGATGGTCGGCGCTTCGCCGGTCGACGTCCGGCCGAGCTATTTCGCGTTCAAATATCTGGTGCAGCGCGGCTACGACATGATTCCGGTCAATCCAGGCCATGTCGGCAAGAGCCTGCTCGGCCGTCCCTTTGTCGCCTCGCTGACCGACATCGGCCGCCCCGTCGACATGGTCGAGATTTTCCGGAGCTCCGCCCACATCATGCCCGTGGTCGACGAGGCATTGACGCTGTCGCCGCTGCCGAATGTGATCTGGATGCAGCTCGGCGGCCGTGACGACGCGGCGGCGGCCAAGGCGGAGGCTGCAGGGCTGAAGGTCGTGATGAACCGCTGTCCGAAGATCGAATGGGGACGGCTGTCGTCGGAAATCTCGTGGATGGGCGTAAACTCGCGCACCATCTCGTCCAAGCGCGCGCCGATCCCGACGCAGGGCATGCGGCTGTCGCTCAATCGCATGAGCGTCGGCGGCGGTGCGACCACGGCCTCCGACCGCGCGGCGAAAGAGCGGAACGACGCCTCCTGACGCGGTCGCGAAACGATTGCTTCGGATTGGCCGCGCTGCCGAGCACGATCGTTGCGAAATTGGAGCGGGGCGCCAACAGAGCGCGAAGTCGCCTTGACGGCGGTTTTTCCTGACGCGATTGTCTCCCATTAAGAGACGGCGCACCCTCGCCGGCTCTCCTGTGAGACCGCCGCGTCGGGCGGCCGCTCCGCCGCTATGCCTCGTGACAAGGAAGACGCATGAACGAACGTGTTCCCGGATTTTCGACCCTTGCCGTGCATGCCGGTGCACAGCCCGATCCCACCACCGGCGCGCGCGTCACGCCGATCTATCAGACCACGTCCTTCGTGTTCAACGATGCCGATCACGCCGCCTCGCTGTTCGGATTGCAGGCGTTCGGCAACATCTATACGCGCATCGGCAATCCGACCAACGCCGTGCTGGAAGAACGCGTCGCGGCCCTCGAAGGCGGCACTGCGGCGCTGGCGGTCGCTTCCGGTCATGCCGCACAGGTCATCGTGCTGCAGCAGCTCTTGAAGCCGGGCGACGAATTCGTCGCCGCGCGAAAACTGTATGGCGGATCGATCAACCAGTTCACGCATGCCTTCAAGAGCTTCGGCTGGAACGTGGCATGGGCCGACACCGACGATATCGCAAGCTTCGAGGCCGCGGTCTCGCCGCGCACCAAGGCGATCTTCATCGAATCCATCGCCAATCCCGGCGGCACCATCACCGATATCGAGGCGGTCGCAGCAATCGCCCACAAGGCCGGCGTGCCGCTGATCGTCGACAACACGCTGGCGACGCCTTATCTGATCAAGCCGATCGATCACGGCGCCGACATCGTCGTGCACTCGCTGACGAAGTTTCTGGGCGGCCACGGCAACTCGCTCGGCGGCATCATCGTCGATGCCGGCACCTTCGACTGGTCGAAGGGCAACAAATACCCGATGCTGAGCGAGCCGAGGCCCGAATATCACGGCATCAGGATCCAGGAGACCTTTGGCAATTTCGCGTTCGCGATCGCCTGCCGCGTGCTCGGCCTGCGCGATCTCGGACCTGCGCTGTCGCCCTTCAACGCCTTCCTGATCCTCACCGGCATCGAGACCTTGCCGCTGCGCATGCAGAAGCACTGCGAAAACTCCAAGGCGATCGCGGAATTCCTGCAGGCGCATCCGGCGGTCGCGTCGGTGAGCTATGCCGGCCTTGCCGGCGACAAGTACAACAACCTCGCGCGCAAGTACTGCCCGAGGGGCGCCGGCGCCGTCTTCACCTTCTCGCTCAAGGGCGGCTATGAGGCCGGTGTCAATCTGGTGTCGAACCTGAGGCTGTTCTCGCATCTCGCCAATGTCGGCGACACCCGCTCGCTGGTGATCCACCCGGCCTCCACCACCCACAGCCAGCTCGACGACGCGGCCAAGATCAAGGCCGGCGCCGGGCCGGACATCGTGCGGCTATCGATCGGGATCGAGGACAAGGAGGATCTGATCGCCGACCTCGACCAGGCGCTAGGCGCGTAAGGCTGCGGCGCGTGCATCGCGACTCCTTCGCCGCAACGGATGCACGCACCACCGTCGGTTAACGGTCCGTTTACCCTGCTTCGCAAGCATGGCTGGCGCTGGATGGAGCCCATGACGGTCATGATTCGAACGGGAGCGATGTTGCGGTCGACACTGCCGGTGCTGCTCACGATCGCCGCCACGAGCGCGGCGCAGGCCGCTGATCTGCCGGCCCACCACCGCCGCTACGCGCCGCCGCCACAAGTCTACGGCGCAGCGCCGCCCCCGCCGCCGGTTTATGTCGAAGACCCCCCGCTGATCTCGCCGCCGACGACGCCGATCCTGCCGGGCTCATCAACGCTCCCCGGTTATTACGGACGGCCGTTCGATTACTATTATCAGGGCGCCTATTATGGCGGCGGGCCATACCCGAGCTACTTCTGGCGCCTGCCTTATGCCTGCGGCGTCTACGGCTATTGCTGACCGGCTGCTCGCTGCCATGGACTCGCTGCCGACGCGGTCCTAGCTTGGCGGCAGTCGAATCCGAAAAAACGAACGCGATCGTGACAAGCCCTTCCCGACTGGGCGACGCCTTGAAGCGGCGGCGCCAGGAGCAGCGACTGACGCTGGAGCAGCTCGCCGCCAAGAGCGGTGTCAGCCGCGCGGCGATATCGAAGATCGAACGCGGCGACAGCGGCGCGTCGACGCCGGTGCTCGGCAAGCTCGCGGAAGCCCTCGATCTCAGCATCTCTCAGCTCGTGGGCGGACCGCGAAGCGAACCCGTGCTGTACATTTCACACGACAGCCAGCCGACATACGTGGAGGAAAAGACCGGTTTCGAACGCCGCTCGCTTTCGCCGCTCTATCTCGGCCGCGGCATCGACTTCGTCCTCAACCGCCTGCCGCCGCGCGCCAAGACCGGTCCGTTTCCGTCGCATCGCGCGGGCGTCGAGGAGCACCTCTACGTCACCAAAGGCAAGCTCAAGGTGACGCTGAACGGCGAGGAGCACATCCTCAAATCCGGCGACTTCCTGTTCTATCGCGGCGACATGAACCACACGTTCGAAAACCTTTCCGGCGGTCCTTGCGAATATTTCATCGTCATCGACAGTACGCGCCTGCGCTAACCGCTCTCGAGCGGGCGCGCAGCTTGACTTCTCGCACCATTTCTCCAAGAATAGAAAAATCTCGATGTGGAGAACTCTGGGACCAAGGAGAGCGGTAATGAAGTTCCGCGAGATCAGCGTCATCACGCAGGAGGTGCTCAGCGAAGGCGGCCGCGAGCTTGCAACCCCCTGCAGGCGGGTTGCGGCCTGCGGCGTGCTTTCAAACCCGAGCGCCAGCCGGCGGCCGATCGACGACTTCTCTGAGCTGGTGGATCTTTCGGTTGCGGCGGGAGAGGTTTTGACCGCGCGGGCGCTCGCCGCGCTGGCTCCGCTCCAGCCTCACGGCTACGGCAAGGGCGTTATCGTCGGCACGGCGGGCGATCTCGAACACGGCGCCAGCATGATCCATGTCCGCATCGGCCTTGCCATGCGCAAGGGAGCCCGAGGCGGCCCGGCGCTGATTCCGGGAAACGCCAAGGTCGCCGGCCCCGGCACGCCGATCGACATCATCTTCGGCGGCCTCGACGATGCCTGGGACTACGACGCGATGGATACGATGACCGTCATGGTGCCGGGTGCACCGAAACCCGACGAAATTTTGCTGGTGGTGGCGTTCCTCGGTGGCAGCCGGCCCAACGCGCGCATCAAAGGAGCATCGCCGGCGCAAGTCGCCGAAGTGGTAAGGCAGATCCAGGGCACCTGATGCCCGATCAGGTAGCGAGTTGACCGGTGAAACGCGCCATCGTCATCCGCCATGTTGCCTTCGAAGATCTTGGCATCCTCGGCCCCGTGCTCGCCGCACAAGGCTATCAGGCGCAGATTTTCGATGCTGGCATCGATGACCTCGGGCAGACATCGCTCGACGCTGGCGACATTCTCGTCGTGCTTGGCGGCCCGATCGGCGCCTACGAAGAGTCGATCTACCCGTTCCTTCGACGTGAATTGCGGCTGATCGAGCTGGCACTGCACCAGGGCGCGGCGACCCTCGGCATCTGCCTCGGCGCACAGCTTCTGGCGCGGGCGCTTGGTGCGCGCGTTTATCCCGGCGGGGCCAGGGAGATCGGCATTGGGCCTGTCACCCTCACCTCGGCCGGGCTTCGGTCCAGCCTGCAACATCTGAACGAGGATCGGCTCGTCCTGCACTGGCACGGCGACACTTTCGATCTGCCATCCGGTGCGGAACGGCTGGCGTCGACGCCTGTGACACCAAACCAGGCTTTTGCGCTCGGCAACTCGGCGCTCGGCCTGCAGTTTCACATCGAGGCGGAACCCACAGGCTTCGAACGGTGGCTGATCGGCCATGCCAGCGAATTGGCGTCCACTGGCGTCGATGTCGCAAAGCTCCGTGCAGAGGCCGCTTCAAGGCTTCCCGAGATCGCGCAGGCTGGAGCCAAAGCCATCGGCGCCTGGCTCGCGGCGCTCGACCGGGGCGCGCCCTAGCCCGCCTGACCAACTGGCGCTGCAAGGTGCTGTAGCGCCGCTTGCGTTTGCCGTGCCGCCAACCGCTCTGCCTGCATCACCGCCAGCGTCAGCACTAGAATCGCAACCGCTTGGTGCGACAGCGCCAGCGCAATCGGAACCTGGTTGAGCAGCGTCAGGATTCCGAGCGTCGCCTGCAGCGTGACCGCAGCGGCGAGCCAGAGTGCACCATTCATCGCGGCGCTTCCGGCGCGCGAACGCAGCGCTTCGACAGCGTGAAAGATCGCGAGCGCAAACAGCGCGTAGGCGGTCATGCGATGCTCGAACTGAACCGTCAGCGTGTTTTCAAAAAGATTGCGCCACCATGGCGTATCGAACCAAAGGCGGCTGCTTGCCGGGATAAATGCGCCGTCGATCCCGGGCCAGGTGTTGTAGACGAGGCCTGCGCGCAGCCCCGCGACCAGTGCGCCGAAATAGAGTTGCACGAAGGTCAGTGCGACCAGCGCGCCACTTGCGATCTTCAGCCGCGCCGGCGCGGCCAAAGGCGCGCGCTCGCCAAGCCGCCGCAGCGTCCAGACGATGGCTGCGAAGATCAAAAGCGCCAGCACCAGATGCGTCGCAAGACGATATTGCGAAACCTCGATCCGCTTCGACAGCCCGGACGCCACCATCCACCAGCCGACCGCCCCCTGCAACGCGCCGAGGCCGAAGATCAGCCATAGCCGCCGCTTCAGTTCCGCGCTCAATCCGCCGCGCCACAGGAAGAACAGGAACGGCAGGAGGTAGACCATGCCGATCACGCGGCCGAGCAGCCGGTGGCTCCACTCCCACCAGAAGATGGTCTTGAACTGCGACAGCGTCATGCCGGCGTTGAGTGCGTGGTATTGCGGGATCTGCTTGTAACCCTCGAAGGCCTGTTCCCACTGTGCCTGTCCGAGCGGCGGCAGCGCGCCGGTGACCGGCTTCCATTCCGTGATCGAGAGCCCGGATTCGGTGAGGCGCGTGGCGCCGCCGACCAGCACCATCAGCGCGATCAGGCCTGCTACCACGACGAGCCACGCGCGGACGGCGCGCAACGGAGAGGTCTGTTTTGCCGGTATGCCGGTCATCCAGGGCAACTGTCTTGGAAACCTTGAAAGGATTTGCGCGCCCCTTATAGTGCGCGCCGACCCGCGCGCAAGTCGCGCTTTCGAACCAAATCCCGCACATTTCCGTCATGACCATCCGAACCCGCAAATTATTTGGCGCCGTCGCCCTGATCCTGCTCGCGGCCATGTGGGCGCTCACGGGAATGGCGGTGGCTCAGATGCCCTGGCTTGAGAAGTCGGGCCTGCTGCAGGCGGTCTTCTATGTCGTAGCCGGCATGGGCTGGGTGCTTCCAGCGATGCCGATCGTGAGCTGGATGTCGCGGCCGGATGTCTAGATCTCGGGCTTCGGCGTCGGCCGCACCGGCGCGAACTTCGCGCCCGAAAGCAGCACGCGCATGGCGCGCAGCGAGGTGATCCGTCCGTCCCAGGCGATCCGCGGTAACGCGTAGAGGTTGGTGCGGCCTGCCGTATCGACGATGCCGGGGATCGTCGACACAGCGCTGGAGAAGCCCACGTCCCTCGCCATCACGACATGGGCGCGGCCGAACGCGTCGCGATCGCCGAACGGAAACGCAAAATGCTTGATGTCGCGCTGGAACGCGGCCTCCGCGACCGCCTTGCCCATTGTCATCTCGCGCAACGCGTCGGGATTCTTCAGGCTCGACAGCGCGACGCAATTCACCGTTGCGCTGCCGATCGTCACGAGGGGATCGGCGGCGATCCTGGTGAGATCGGCCCAATCGATCATGGTCTCGCGCGTCAGCGCGGCGAGATTGACGGAATAGCGCCTGCAAAGATCATGGATCGCCGAGGAGAGGTCCTCCGGCGGCAACTGCCGCAGCCAGCTCGAAAGGAACGTGAAGGCCTCGGTCTTCTCGTCGGGCGTTCTGATGGAGTAATGCTGCTCCTTCCTGTCGATAATCAGGTTGAGACGGCCTTCCTGTGCAATGACCTGCTCCAGTGCGAGCCACCACGGCTCTCCGACACCGTCCGGAAACGCCGTCGGCACATAGACCGTGAACGGCACGCCGTGCTGCCTCAGGATCGGATAGGCCGCCCTCGCCAAATCCTTGTAGCAGCCATCGAAGGTGAGACAGACGAAGCGACGGCGCTGGGCCAGGATGACCGCGCGCCGGCAGACCTCGTCCATGGTGACGAAATCGTATTTCCAGCGCTTCAATGCGCGGATGGTGCGGTCGAGGAACTTTGGCGAGACCTCGTTGGCCTTTAGCGGCTGAAAGCGGCCCGCCCGCCGCGGAATCACCCGTTCGAACTTCAGGATCACGCCGGCGCCGCCGACCTCGCGGCTCTGCCAAGCCTGTCCGGTAAAATAGGCAAGTTCCAGCTTGAGGCTGGTCAGAATGGGATTGTCGGATGGCAAGCTTTCGTCCCCAAGGCAAGCGCAGACGACCCGCCGCGGCCGTTTCGTCATTACCCTTTGTTGACACTTGTTTGCAAAGGTCGGCTGGAGACGAAGAGCGTAAATTTTTGCCTTTCAAACAGGTTTTGCGATGACCATCGCTGCCGCGATCGAAAGCCGGGCAGATGCGCCAGCACGGTCGCGGTCAAGCCGCATTGCGCGCGTCGATCTCATCAGCGACCTTGGCGCAGTGGAGACGATCTGGCGCGAGCTCGAGACGCGCCAGCTCGCGACGCCCTATCAACGCTTCGACCTGCTCTCGACCTGGCTGGCAGACGTGGGTCAACGCGAAGGCGCCCTGCCCTGCATCGTGACCGCCCGCGACGACGCGGATGACCGTCCGCTGTTTCTTTTGCCGCTCGTGCTTCGCCGGCATCACGGCGTCCGCATCGCCTCCTTCATGGGCGGCAAGCACACCTCATTCAACATGGCGCTGTGGGACAAGGACTTTGCCCGCGAGGCGACCGGCGCCGACCTCGCCGCGCTGCTTGCCGGCTTGCGCGCACACAATGCGGTCGATGTCCTGGCGCTGACCCAGCAGCCGCGGCATTGGCAGGATCAGCTCAATCCGCTCGCCATGCTGCCCAAGCAGCGCTCGGTGAACGACTGCCCGGTGCTGACCATGGTGCCGGACGATCCGCCGACCAACCGGATCAGCAACTCGTTCCGCCGGCGGCTGAAAAGCAAGGAGCGCAAGCTGCAGGCGCCCGGCTACCGCTATTACGTCGTCAATAACGAAACCGACATCGAGCGGCTCTTGAATTGGTTCTTCCGCGTCAAGCCGATGCGGATGGCCGAGCAAAAGCTCCCTGATGTGTTCGCCGAACCCGGCGTCGCCGACTTCGTCAGGAAATGCTGCCACACCAGGCTTCCGGGCGGCGGGCACCTGATCGACATTCACGCGCTCGAATGCGACGACGAGGTGATCGCGATCTTTGCCGGCGTCGCCGACGGTCACCGCTTCTCGATGATGTTCAACACCTACACCATGTCCGGCCGCTCGCGTTACAGCCCGGGCCTGATCCTGATGCGGCACATCATCGACCATTATGGCGAGCGGCGCTATCGCGCGCTCGATCTCGGCGTCGGCTCGGACGACTACAAGCGGCTGTTCTGCAAGGGCGACGAGCCGATCTTCGACAGCTTCATTGCGCTGACCTCGCGCGGCAAGCTCGCGGCGATGGCGATGTCAGGCCTCAACCGCACCAAGCGGCTGGTCAAACACAACGGCTTCCTGCTCGGGCTCGCGCAGCGCCTGCGCCGCACATTTCGCTAGGCGGCCACCACGCGCGCGCCGCTGTCGTGCGTATTGCCGGCGGTTGCCGGCCGGTCCAGCATCGTCACGTCAGAGAAACCGACGGCCTTGAGCTGCTCGCACATCAGGTTGCGCGCATCTTGCGCCATCGAGGTTTCCGGCACCACGACCGCGCGCGCTTTCGCGGTCAGGAGCTCGGCCGGCAAGTCGGCTGCGCTGCCGGCGTCGAGCAGCACGTGGTCGTAGACCCTGAGCAGCGCGTCGAGCGCGAGCGTCAGCCGCGGAGACTGCAGATGGACGCGATCGAAGCCGGGGCGTCCGGCGTTGACGATATGGACACGCGACAGCCGATCCTTGGTGATCACCTGCGAGAACGAAACCTCGCCCTGCATCAGCTCCGCAAGTCCCGGCGCCAGGGGATCGGCCGAGATCGCCGCCATCGTCGGCGACGAGGCCGCAAGATCGACCACGACCACGCGCGAGTCGCGCGCAAGCTGGCGCGCCAGCGTCAGCGCGGTCAGCGTGATGCTCTCGCCCGAGGCGGTGCCGAGGATCGTCACCTTGTGTCCCGCCTCACCGGCATTGCGAAGCGTTTCAGCCAAACCGTCTATTTCGTTCAGCCGCGCCGTGACCTCCTGCTGTGGCTCGCTCAGGGCCGGCGCGAAGGCCGGAGCGGCCACGCGCTCGACTTCCGCGGATGGCTCGGCTTTCGCCTGAACCGCCGCGATCGGCGCAGTCAGCGCCGATACGGCGCGCGGCGCCGTCATCGCGAGCAGTTCACCGGTCACGATCAGGCCGCTCGACAGCAGCAGGGTCGCAAGCATCGCGATCAGCACGATCGGCAGCTTCTTCGGATAGGCCGGGGTATTGGAAACGATGCCGCGGGAAATGATGCGACCATCTGACGGCGCGGCGTCGATATTTTCGCGCGTGGTCGCTTCGCGGTATTTCGCCAGATAGGACTCAAGCAGGTCGCGCTGCGCCTTGGCTTCGCGTTCCAGCGCGCGGAGCTGGACGTCCTCGCCGTTCTTGGAAGAAGCCTGCTTCTTCAACTGGTCAAGGCTGGCGGACAGGCTCTCCACCCTGCCGCCGGCAATGCGGGCGTCATTGTCGAGCGAGCGCGAGATCTTGCCGGCCTCGTCGCGGATCTGCTGGTCGAGGTCGGCAATCTGCGCCTTCAATTCCTTGATGCGGGGATGGTTGTCGAGCAGGGTCGACGCCTGCTCGGCGAGCTGTGCGCGCAGCGTCACCCGCTGCTCGAACAGGCGCCGCATCAGCTCGGAATTGAGGATCTCCGAGGCCTCGATCGGCTTGCCGCTCAGAAGCATATCGCGGATCAGCCGCGCCTTGGCTTCCGCATCCGATTTCAGCGCACGCGCGTTGTTGAGCTGGGTGTTCAATTCACCCATCTGCTGGTTGGACAGCGTGGTGTTGTTGGTGCCGACGAACAGGTTCGACTTCGAGCGGAAATCCTCCACGCGCGCCTCGGCCTCGGAGACCTTGGTGCGCAGATTGTCGATCTCGCCCGACAGCCACTGGCTCGCCGCCTTGGCCTGCTGCTGGCGCGCATCCTGCTGCAGCACCAGATAGCCCTCCGCGATCGAGTTGGCGACCTTGGCCGCGAGATCGGGATCGCGGGACTGGAATTCCACGACGATGACGCGAGACTTGTCGACGGCATAAGCGGTGAGCCGATCGTAGTAAGCATCCAGCACGCGCTCTTCCGGCGTCATCGAGAACGGATCGCGGCCGATGCCAAACAGCGCCAGCAGCGACTTCAACGGCGACAAGCCGCTCAGCACGGGATCGAATTCGGGCCGTTCGGCGAGCTTGTTCTTCTTGATGATCTCGCGCGCGAGATCGCGCGACAGCACGAGCTGCACCTGGCTGGTCACGGCCTCGGCGTCGAGGGCGGCGCGCTCCTCGCTGCGATCGCCGTTCGGCCGCAGGAACACGTTCTCGCGGCCGTCGATCAGGATGCGCGCTTCGGATTTGTAACGGGGGGTGATGAGGTTGACGATCGCCATCGAGAGAACGAGGGCGAGCAGGGTCGGCGCGATGATCAGGCCGCGCTTGCGCCTGAGCGCATCGCCAAGCGCACGCAGATCGATATCGCCCGACCCGGACGCCGACGCCGCAACCGCTTTTGCAGGAGCCGGCGCAGGCTTTGCGACCGGCTTTTCAGCCTGCGCCTCATCCTTGCCCTTACGCCACAACGCAAAACGCATCGCACTCTCCCGCGGACGCCACGACTCCACCCAACCTTTGGCGATTACACTCAATTAAGGTTGAGGCTGGGTTAATCCGGCCCAATTTGAGGCGGGAATGCGACTCGCAAAACTGCTGCAGTCATGTTTTGTTAACCATGAAAGTCCTTAATCGGAATCGCCTTTTCCCTGAAGGTTGTCTTATGCCGCGCGTTCGCGCCGCCGTCCATTTCTGCCCCATGCGCGCCGCCCGCAGGATTCCCTGCAGATGGCAGCATATGCCGGCACCTGTTGGCTTTTAGACGATGCCCACGCCAGACCAGCCGCTCAAAATCCTTCACGCTGTGCGCGCGCCGGTTGGCGGCATTTTCCGCCACATCATCGATCTCGCCAACGGCCAGGCCGATCGCGGCCACCAGGTCGGCATCATCGCCGACAGCCTCACCGGCGGCGAGCGCGCCACGAGCGCACTCGCCGAGATCGCCCCTCGCCTTGCGCTCGGCGTGCACCGCATCGCCATTCACCGCGAGCCGTGGCCGACCGACCTCCTGGTGTGGATGCGCTTCCGCAGCCTGATCGCCAGGTTGAAGCCCGACGTGCTGCATGGTCACGGCGCCAAGGCGGGTGCCTTCGTCCGTCTGAAGCCGCGCTCCGACAATGCTATCCGTGTCTACACGCCGCATGGTGGCTCGCTGCACTACCCTCTCAATACGCTCAAGGGCAAGGTCTACAGCCGTCTCGAGCGCGCGCTGATGAACAAGACCGATCTGTTCCTGTTCGAAAGCGCGTTTGCCCGCGACACCTTTCAGCGTACGATCGGCGCACCGAAGGGGCTGGTGCGCTGCGTCTTCAACGGCGTCACCGCGGACGAATTCGATCCCGTGGCGAAGGCGGACGACGTCACCGACATCGTCTATGTCGGCGAGTTCCGCCACATCAAGGGCGCCGACCTCCTGATCGACGCAGTCGCGCGGCTGCATACCGACGGCAAGCCGGTCACGTTGACGCTCGCCGGCGACGGCGAGGAAATGGCGGCCCTGAAGGCGCAGGTCGAGCGGCTCGGGCTGAGCCCGTCGGTTCGTTTCATCGGTCATGTCAAGGCGCGTTACGGCTTCTCCAAGGGCCGGCTGCTCGTGGTTCCTTCGCGCGGCGATTCCATGCCCTATGTCGTGATCGAAGCAGGCGCTGCCGGCATCCCCATGGTCGCGGCCAATGTCGGCGGCATCCCCGAGATCTTTGGTGTCTATAACGACGCGCTGTTTGCTCCCAACATCGTCGGCGCGATCGCGGATGCCATCGAGATCGCAATGGAGGATCCGAACGCCACAGCCCAACGCGCCAAGGCGCTGCGCGAGCGCATCTTCCTGCAATTCTCGCAAAAGGCGATGGTGGAAGGCGTGCTGGCCGGCTATCGCGACGCCTTCGCCAATCATTAACCATCCTTTGCCAAGCTAACCGTTTCTTCCGATTTGTCCTCTAAGCCGTGAGCGGGGGGAATTCCGCCATGAGGCGCGCACACCTATGTGCTCGCCCAAGAACGGACGTGGACAGTGGAACCGATCAACGCACGCTCGATGTTGGATGCAGCCGCGACCGCCGCTGCGACCGCGACCGGAGGCCGGCCGCAGGTCGAGCGGCGCAGGCGGCTCTCGCCCGCGGCTCTTGCGGTCACCAATCAGAAAGTCCGCCCTGCTTATTCGCCGATCGTGATCGCGGGCGTCGTCCGCGTGATCGACTTCGTGCTGCTCAGTATCATCGGCGTTGCGATCTATCGCTTCTACGTGGTGCCCCTCTCCGGCTTTCACTGGGAGTACGTTGCGGCGATCATCGGCATGGCGGTCGCCGCCGTGATCTGCTTCCAGGCCGCCGACATCTATCAGGTGCAGATCTTCCGCGGCCAGCTCCGCCAGATGACGCGGATGATCTCGTCCTGGGCCTTCGTGTTCCTGCTCTTCATCGGCGCCTCCTTCCTCGCCAAGCTCGGCGGCGAAATCTCCCGGCTCTGGCTCTCCGCCTTCTTCTTCATCGGACTTGCCGCCCTGATCGTCGAGCGCCTCTCCGTGCGCGCGCTGGTGCGCCGCTGGGCGCGGCAGGGCCGGCTCGACCGCCGCACCGTGATCGTCGGCTCCGACACGAACGGCGAACAGCTCGTCTCCGCGCTCAAGAACGAATATGACAACGACATCCACGTGCTCGGCGTGTTCGACGACCGCAACGACGACCGCGCGCTCGACACCTGCGCCGGCAGTCCGAAGCTCGGCAAGGTCGACGACATCGTCGAGTTCGCGCGCCGCACCCGCGTCGATCTCGTGCTGTTTGCGCTGCCGATCTCGGCCGAGACGCGCATCCTGGAAATGCTGAAGAAGCTGTGGGTGCTGCCGGTCGATATCCGCCTCTCCGCCCATACCAACAAGCTGCGCTTCCGTCCCCGCTCCTACTCCTATCTCGGCAAGGTACCGACCCTCGACGTGTTCGAGGCGCCGATCACCGACTGGGACCTGGTGATGAAGTGGCTGTTCGACCATGTGGTCGGCTCCATCGTCCTCCTGATGGCGCTGCCGGTGATGGCGCTGGTCGCGCTTGCGATCAGGCTCGACAGCCCGGGCCCGGTGCTGTTCCGGCAGAAGCGCTTCGGCTTCAACAATGAGCGCATCGACGTCTTCAAGTTCCGCTCGCTCTACCATCACCAGGCCGATCCGACCGCCTCCAAGGTCGTCACCAGGGACGATCCGCGCGTCACCCGCGTCGGCCGCTTCATCCGCAAGACCAGCCTTGACGAGCTGCCGCAGCTCTTCAACGTCGTCTTCAAGAGCAACCTCTCGCTGGTCGGCCCGCGCCCGCACGCGGTGCAGGGCAAGCTGCAGACCCGCCTGTTCGACGAGGCCGTTGACGGCTATTTCGCCCGCCACCGCGTCAAGCCCGGTATCACCGGCTGGGCCCAGATCAACGGCTGGCGCGGCGAGATCGACAACGAACAGAAGATCCAGAAGCGCGTCGAGTTCGATCTCTACTACATCGAGAACTGGTCGGCGCTGTTCGACACCTACATTCTGCTGAAGACGCCGCTGGCGCTGCTGACGAAGAATGAGAACGCGTATTGAGCGTTCGAAGTGCTTGATTGACGTCATTGCGAGGAGCGAAGCGACGAAGCAATCCAGACTTATCGCGGGAAAGATATGGATTGCTTCGCTTCGCTCGCAATGACGTGACTGGTATGAGTTGAGTGAGCATCCAATGGCGTATGCGACCACAGCCGAAGCCTCTCTGTCGCCGGTCGCGGCGCCCGGCGTGCGCGCGCTGCAGCGGGCGCTGGTGTGGCTGGTGGGCGCCTCCGGCGCCGTCGTCTTCATCGAGCCGAGCCCCTATGAGTTCGTCACGCTCGTGGCCGCCGCGCTGTTCTTTGCCACAGGCTTGCGACTGCGGTTGGTATTCATGCCGCTTCTGTTGCTGATCGTTACGCTCAACGTCGGCTACAGCATCGGCGCCATTCCGCTGCTTGCTGATTCCGACGTCTTCAGCTGGATCGCAACCTCCTGGTACATGGCGTTCACCGTGATCTTCCTCGCCATGGTGTTATCGGAGGATACCGCCGCACGGCTCGACATGCTCCGCCGCGGCCTCATCGTCGGCGCGATGATCGCTTCGCTCGCGGCGATTGCGGGCTATTTCAACCTCGTGCCCGGCGGCCACGATCTCTTGACGCTCTATGAGCGCGCGCGCGGCACCTTCAAGGACCCGAACGTGCTCGGTGCGTTCCTGATCCTGCCGGCGCTGTTCGTGCTGCAGACCATCGTCACCGCGCGTTTCGGCAAGGCGTTGCGCAGCGCGATCGCGTTTGCCATCATGTCGCTTGCGATCCTGCTCGCGTTCTCGCGCGCGGCGTGGGGCGGGTTGATCCTCACCTCCGCCTTCATGCTGGCGCTGATGGTGCTCACCAGCCGGTCACGCGGCGAACGTTCGCGCATCGTGATCATCGCGGTCATCGCCGTCCTCGCCGCCGCGCTGCTGCTTGCGGTGCTGCTGTCCTTCGACTCGGTTGCGGAGATGTTTCGCCAACGCGCGAGCTTCGAGCAGAGCTATGACGAAGGCCGGTTCGGCCGGTTCGGCCGCCATATCCTCGGCGCCCAGATGGCGCTCGATTTGCCATTCGGCATCGGGCCGCTGCAATTCCACCACTACTTCCCGGAAGATACCCACAACTCCTATCTCAACGCATTCATGTCCGGCGGCTGGATCTCCGGCGTCTGCTATCCTGCGCTGGTGTTCGTCACTGTCGTCCTCGGGTTCAGGCACATCTTCGTCCGCGTGCCCTGGCAGCGCGCATATCTTGCGATCTTCTCCGCTTTCCTCGGCACGGTCGGCGAAAGCTTTGTCATCGACACCGACCATTGGCGGCATTTCTGGATGATGCTGGGCGCCATGTGGGGCATGTTTGCAGCCGCCCAGCCCTACAAGGCGGCGGATGGCCCGCCTGTCGAAATCAGACCCGCGCTTTCCTCGCAAAAGAACCGCACCAGCCAAAGTCCGCCTCATGCGAGGGCTTGACTCGCGCGAACAAAAAGCGAACATTGAGGCAAATTTCGAGGAGGGGGCGACCGATGCGAGCACGAATTTTCCTGACGATGGCGATTGCCCTGGCGGTGCCCGTCCAAGCGCGGGCTTCCTGCGAATGCCGGTGCGTCGGGGGTTCGATGCAGGCGCTCTGCAGCAGTTCGATCGATATTCCCCCGATCTGCCCGGAGACGACCTGCGCCCTTCCGCCGCCCTCGATCGCGCCGATCCGAACGCCACCTCTTCCGCCGCTTGGCACGTCTCGGTGCACCCAGCGGCAGGTGCTCAATCCCGCAACTCAGCAATATGAGTGGCGAGACATCTGTCGTTGATAGGGACGACGCCTATTTTGCCGCCCGCGGTTTCGCGGCGCGGCTGCCTTTCTCCTTCGGCTCGGCCTCCATCACGGTCTTGAGCGCGGTCGTCGCCTCAAGGATCGACTGGTTGCACTCGGCCGCGTAGCGCAGCAGGAGTTTCAGCTCGGAATCCGTGTAGCGCTCGGCCTGTTTCTGCATCGCTCGCTGCATCAGCGCGTAGAAGCGTCCGATCTCCATCATTCGTTCCGGCACCGGCGCGATGAACACCTTGCGCCGGTCGCTCTCGTCGCGCTCGCGGCGCACGAAGCCGGCCTTCTCCAACCGGTCGACGACGCCGGTGATCGCGCCGGTGGTGAGACCCGTCAGCTCCGCAAGCCGGCCGGCGGTCATGCGGCCCTCCATGTTGAGGAAATCCATGCAATCCATGTCGGACGAGGATATGCCGGCGCGATCGGCCACGGCTTTCGCGAACATGGTTCCCTGCGCGGAAGCCTTGCGCATCGCGTTCTCGAGTTCCTGCAGCAGCACGGCGCGCGCTTTTGTCCTTGACAAGGCCGGTCCTATATCTTAGCTCGGATATATCTTAGAGACTAAGATATTTAGTCTCTGTGAATCTTTACCTCGCTGAGACACCAGGAGCAAGCCATGACGAAACATCCCCGCAAGGCCCTCATCATCGGCGCCGGCATCGCCGGCCCCGTCACCGCGATCCTGCTCAAGCAGGCGGGGATCGAAGCGCAGGTGTTCGAAGCCCGGCCGCATTCGACCGGTATGGGCGGCGGACTGCAGATCGCCCCCAACGGCATGCATGTGCTGGCCGAGGCCGGCGTCGCCTCGGAATTGGTCCGCCGCGGCTCGGTCTGCCAATCGATCGACTTCTACTCGCAATCTGGCGCGCCGCTCGGCTCGGTCAACCGCAACATGGCAGAGCGGTTCGGCCAGCCCGCGGTCAGCATGCGCCGGGCCGTCCTGCACGAGGTCCTGATCGACAAGGCCTGGTCCTCCAGCGTCGAGCTCTATTTCGAAAAGCGGCTCGGGCGCATCGAGGATCGGCCCGACCGGCCCATTGTCGCGCACTTCACCGACGGCTCCAGCGCCGAAGGCGATTTTCTGATTGGCGCCGACGGCGTGCACTCGGCGGTGCGCGAGCACGTCGTGCCTGACGGCCCAAAGCCTTTTGACACGGGCCTGGTCGGCTTCGGCGGCTTCGTGCCGCGGGCGCTCCTGGAGGCGGCAGGCGCAAAGCCCAGCCTCGCCATGACCTTCGGCCAGAGCGGCTGCTTCGGCTACGGCTATTGCAGCGACGAGCGCGAGCTCAGCGCCATGTGCTGGAGCACCCAGCCCGCGCACGGCATCGACGCCGCGACCTTCCGCGCCATGGATCAGGCGGCGCTCCGCCGTCACCTCCGCAAATACCATGCGGACTGGCACGATCCGATTCCGCAACTCATCGACGCGCTGGAGGAGATCATCGTGACCGCAACGCTCGACGTTGCGACCCTGCCGAACTGGTCGCGCGGCCGAACGCTTCTGATCGGCGACGCTGCTCATGCCACGAGCCCCCATGCCGGCCAGGGCGCTTCGCTGGCGCTCGAAGACGCCTTCCGGCTCGTATGCGCGCTGCGCGACGAGCATGAGATCCGCACCGCCTTCCAGGCGTTCGAGCACGAACGCCGCCCGCGCGCGGAGCGCATCGTGGCGCTGGCCCGCCGCAACGGCAACCAGAAGCGCGAGTTCAGCCGCACCGGCGCCTGGCTCCGCGACCGCATGATCAAGGTCATGATGCCCTTCAATGCGCGGAGCTGGGACTGGATCTATGGCTATGACGCCCGCGCGCTCAGTGCTCGACCTGAAACGTCAGCCCGGCGTGATCGATTAGCCGCTTGATCAGTCTGTGTTGCATCGCCGCGCCCGGCGTCCAGAAACCCGCTGGCACGTCGGGCGTATCGCGCAGAAGACAAATTGCGCATTCGGAGATGATCTTTGAGGTCGAACCATAGCCAGGATCGCGGTCGCCTTTCACTGAGATGCGGGCTTCGCGGCCATCGGGCCCGACCGCGATATAGAGCAGATCGTAGAGGCCGTTCTCCTGCTCTTCCTTCGAAGGCCCCTCACCCGGCTTGCGCGCATTCGGCCCCGTCTTCTCGTTGTTGGCCGCCATTACCTTCTTGGCGTTGGCCTCGCCTTTCTCGCCAGGGCCGGTCAAAACCATCTCGTCGTAAACGAACTCCCTGCCGTAGGGAAAACCCATCAGCATGTTGGAGCGATGGACGTTGCGCGTGTTGATGAGCGCCATTGTAAACGGCGCGGTCCATGACTGCATATCTTCTTCGTAAACGGGCTTGTTCCCTTTCGGCTGCCTCGCGCCTTTGAAGCCGGGCGTGAGCGCGAAGGGATCGTTCAGGATGGCCACCAAGCTGAGATCCTTGGCCACGGCCTCGAAGCTCGCGCGTCCGCTCGCCGCGGTGCCGCCCGAAAAGGTGCCGCGCATGTCGCGCACGCGGCCCTTGACGCGCGAGCTAGGGGCGCCAAACACGCGCTTCGCTTCTTCTTGGACGCAAAAGGTCCCGAGCTCGAACGGCACGGAGTCGAAGCCGCAAGAAAAGACGATGCGCGCGCCGCTCGCCTTTGCCGCCGCCTCATGCCTGTCGATCATTTGCCGCATCCACACCGGCTCGCCGCAGAGATCGAGATAGTCCGTGCCTGATGCGGCGCAGGCCGCTATCAGCTCGTTGCCATACCACTGATACGGACCCACCGTTGTCAGCACCGACCTGGTCTGGCCCACCATCGCCTTCAGCGCATCGAGGTCGCTGGAATCGGCCGCGATCAGCGGCGTGTCCGCAGGCGCGCCGATCGCGTCGCGCACCGATTTGAGCTTGTCGAGGCTGCGCCCGGCCATCGCCCATTTCAGGTCCTTGTCGTTCTTGTAGCGCGTGGCGATGTATTCGGCGACGAGCTGGCCGGTGAATCCGGTTGCGCCGTAGACCACGATGTCCAATTTCGACGAAGATTTCATTGTTTATTCCTGAGATTTGCCGGTCGTCATTGCGAGCGAAGCGAAGCAATCCATACCTTGCATGACGCGCAATGGATTGCTTCGTCGCTTCGCTCCTCGCGATGACGGTTGGTGATGCGATTGCTCTTGCGCCTATTTCTTCCCGTAACTCACGCCCATCCCGGCGCGGACGTCGCTCTGGATGCCGTAGGGCGCGATCGGATAGCGCAGGCCGTTCTTTGCAAGCTGCTTCATGCCCGCGATCGCCTTTGCAAGGTGCGCAGGCTGGAGCGCCATTAGCATCTCCTCGTCGGGAACGCCACCATAGCGGCGCTCGGCGAAGCAGGGCAACGACAGGCTCGGCTCACCGGTCTTCAGCGCCCGCCCCCACGAATCCGCACACGCCGTCTCGCCGACCACGCCCCATTCGAACTTCCTGTAGCCGGTATATTGCAGGCCGTTGATCAGGATGATCATCTGCCCCGGCGTCGCGTAGACGAGGCAGATGTCGGGCGGGTTGAGCCGGCCCGACGTCAGTGGGCTCACCGCCATCGCCTGGTACTGTCCGAACGGCACGACATCGAGCGCCTCCTGCCGCTTGCGCGCGTCCTCCGCGGTGCCATGCCAGACGCCGACATAGTTGGTGCCCGCAAGCCACTTCTCGTCCTGGGGGCTAAGCCCGATCACGGCGCGGCACTGTGCGCCCACGAGATCGTCTGCCGTGATTCCGACGGTCCAGCCAAGGCGAGAAGCCATGCTGACGATCTGGTCGGTGGTGTGAATCGCATTGGGCCGGCGGATTTTTGGAATCGCCTCCATGTCCGCAACATTCGCGAACATCTTGATGCCGGTGACCGTCGTCTTCAACCGCAACAGGCTGTTGAGATCGGCGACCATGCCGGCAAGGTCGAAGGATTCAGGCGTTTGTTGCTGCATGGCGTCGTCTCCCGGAGTGCGTCGGCCTGCGATCCTAGTGCCGGAAGGCGTGGCCGGGAAGAGCGTCTCGCCGCTTGTTGCCGTCATTGCGAGCCAACGGGTCCGCGCGACCCGATGACAGGCTCCGCGAAGCAATCCATAGCGCTCCGCGGAGACGGTCTGGATTGCTTCGTTGCTTGCGCTCTTCGCAATGACGGTGCCAAACGCAGCGAATGGCGGATGCCGGTCGCACCCGCAGCCTCAGATAATCTCTTCCAACAGCAGCGGCTTGTCCTTGCACCTGAGCCACTCCGCGCGCGCCGCGGCACGACGAACGCCGCGATCGTCGACGGGTAGCTGCAGGCGATCCATCAGTGCGCGCATTTCCTGCTGGGCCAATTGAGAATCGCCCTGACAAGTCGCAAGCGTAATCTCGTCCGGGGCATCGAACGCGGTCAGACCCAGAGGAAAGAGCCGGCGGTAGACCGCCCGCTCGGCACATCCGCCCACATCACGGAAGCCAAGCCGCATCGCAAGCTCGGCGAGACGGGGCGTCACCAGCGGCGGATCGTACGCGCCGTTGACGATGACGACCCAGTCGACGAAGGCCGGATCAAGCTGTCGACGCCGCTTGCGGGCGGCGCCAACCGCGGTGGCATAGTAGCCCGTCCGGGTGACCTCCTGGGTCAGGGGATCAATCAGGCCCAATGCACAAAGGTCGAGGAAGCTGTCCCGCAGAGGAGTCAGGATCGTGTCGGCGATCAAATGCACAACACGGGTCAGATAGCTGTCATGGGACGGCGTATCGATTACGAGGAAGTCGCACGAGGATTCAACGCGCTCGACCGCCTGCTGCAGCCATTCCACCTCAAGCGCTTCGATCTCATCGGTCCTTGTGCCGCTGGCCTCGGGGATCTGGCTGTGCTGCGGAAGCTCAAGGTCGATATGGCGATGGTGCGCCCATTGCTCGCGAGCCTCCACATAGCGCGTCAAGCCGCACTGGTCAGCGTCCAGATCGAGGGTTCCTACTCTCTGCCCGGCCCTCAAAAGGCCGATCGCTACGTGCATCGCGAGTGTCGTCTTGCCGGAGCCTCCCTTCCCACTGCCGACAACAATCACATGAGGTGCACTTCGCAATCCGCGAAGCGCTCCGTACTGCATTCAGCTGCTCCCGCACCTTGCGAGATTTCCGTTCGGCGCCTGCTCAACGCTGCGCCAAGGACCAGAACTGCAAAACAACGATCGAAGAGCGCATAAGTTCAACATGAGCGTTGCGACTTTAGTGCACGTGCGCGCGAGCGGCCGATTCCGCGATCGCTCTTTCAGGGCCCGGAAAAAACATACCTATCCTTCCGGTGATCCGGTAAGCGAGGAGCCCTATCCACTCGCGCACTGCGAGATCGGTGCGCGCAAAACCGTCGTTGGCGATCGTCGAAAACGCGAGCGCATCGCGCAGGCCTGGTCCGACGTGCCAATCCACGGGGTAAGGCTCGACCGGAAATCCGACCTTGCGGAACAAGCCGACCGAGCGCGGCATGTGATAGGCCGAAGTCACGAGCAGCCACCGCTCGCCCGGCTTCGGTTGGGCGAGTTCTTTGGTGAAGAGCGCATTTTCATAGGTGTTGCGCGAGCGCCTTTCCATGGTGAGCCGCGCCTTGTCGACACCGAGGCTTTCGAAGATCGTGCCGGCATAATCGGCCTCGCGGGCATCATGAGAGATCAGGTTGGGGCTGCCGCCGGTGAAGATGATGCGGGCGTTCGGATAGCGGCGGGCGAGTGCGGCGGCGGCCACGATGCGGTCGGCCGCGCTGCGGATCACAGGCCGATCATACTCGACCGAGAGATCGGCATCGATCGGACCGCCCAGCACGATGATGCCGTCCGGCGCGCGCACCGCGTCCCATTGTGGAAACCGGCTCTCCAGGGGATACAGCAGCAAGCTTCCAAGCGGCGAGAAAGCACAGAGCGCGAGCAGCCCGACCGAGACGATCAGAAGCCGGCGGCCGGCCCGCGCAAATCGTGTCGTCAAGAGTAGCAGGCCCACCACGCCGAGACCGACCAAAAAGTTCGTCGGCAGCAACATGACGCCGAGCGTTTTTGACAGTGCGAAAAACAAGGGAAGCCTCGCCCATTATCTGCTAAAGCGTCATACGCTGTCCTTGCGCATAGCCCAAGCCCCCGCTTTCTCCCTCGTTCGCTGCCGAAATTCTGCACATGACGCATCATCATCTCCATTCCAGCCCAGAGACCTGCCACTGGGGCTTCTTCGAAGCCAGGCTGAAGCCCGTGCTCACCATCGAAAGCGGCGACGAAGTGACCGTCGAGACCATCTCGGGCGGCCCGGACACGGTGCCGGACAGGGCCAAATTTCATGTGCCGCCGGAACTGCTTGAGGTGCATGCGAGAAGCGAGCGCATGGTGCCCGGCCATATCCTGACCGGACCCATTGCTGTTCATGGCGCGGAGCCCGGCGACGTACTCGAAGTGGATATCCTCGACGTGCAGCTTCGGCAGGACTGGGGCTACAACCTGATCCGCCCGCTGGCCGGCACCCTGCCCGACGATTTCCATGAGCCGCGGCTCATCAACATCCCGCTCGACCTGAAACGCATGGTCGGCCTGATGCCCTGGGGGCTCGAATTGCCTTTGAAGCCGTTCTTCGGCGTGATGGGCGTCGCGCCACCGCCGGCTTGGGGCCGCATCACCTCACTGATCCCGCGGGCGATGGGCGGCAATCTCGACAACAAGGAACTCTGCGCAGGCGCAAAACTCTATCTGCCGGTGTTCGTGCCGGGCGCGCGGTTCTCCTGCGGCGACGGCCACGGCGTGCAGGGCGACGGCGAGGTCTGCGTCACCGCGATCGAGACGGCGCTCAAGGGCCGCTTCCGGCTCACGCTGCGCAAGGATATCCGGCTCGACTATCCCCGCGCGGAGACGTCGACGCACTACATGACCATGGCGATGGACCCCGACCTCGACCAATGCGTGGTCCGCGCGCTGCGCGACATGATCGTGCTGATCGGAGAGAGACGGAACCTGTCGCGCGAGGACGCTTACACGCTCTGCAGCCTGGCCGCCGATTTGCGGGTCACCCAGACCGTGAACGGCTCCAAGGGCATTCATTGCATGATCGAAAAGAAGGTCGTTCACGGCTAGCACGCCGCCACATGTCGTTAGCTTGCGATCGGTTCGCGAGCAACGCCGATCGGCGATGCGATCAGCCGCTGACTCCGGGTCACGATCTTGCGCACGGTGGCGCCGCGCCGCGCCGAGATCGCCGCCTACATCCGCAAGGTGGTCGATAACTGGGATGAGACGCTGGTGAAGCGGACCGAGCTTCCGGCCGGCCGCGACGGCAATATCCGCATCAACGGCACGCTGGTCCGGCGGCCTCGTCGGGCACATCATCTTCAACGTGGCGCGTTGGTTCGGCGCAACGGGCTAGTATAGTCCGTCCAACGGACGAACTGGCTGTTGTCGTTACAATCGGGCTGCGAAGAATGACCCTGAAAATATTTTCGTTGCGGGAACGACCGGATCTGGTCGCGGCTGTCTTTTCGAAGGATTTGCAGGCGGTATGGCCCGAATTTATGCAGCACGACGCGGCGGCAAAGCTCTATTTTGGCCGGTCCGTTTTTCCCAGCTACCTGGATTACGCCTTCGCCGGACTTGTCGATGGCGAGGTTGTCGGACGCGCTTTCGCCGTTCCCTTTGCGTTTGGAGTCGATGACCGCAATGAATTGCCTGGCGGCGGCTGGGATCAGGTGATCCGCTGGGCGCATGAAGACAGGACGGCGGGGCGCAAGCCGACAACCATGAGCGCACTCGAGATTGCCTTCCTTCCGAAAGCGCGAGGGGGCGGGAATGCGCTGGCGATGCTGGATGCGCTGAAGGCCTGCGCGAAAGGAAGCGGCTTTGCGGAGTTGTTCGCGCCTGTCCGGCCGAGCCAGAAGCATCTGCGGCCGCGCATCCCCATGCGCGACTATATCGACTTGAAGCGTGACGATGGTTTGCCGATCGACGCGTGGCTCAGAACCCACGTCAGGGTGGGCGGGCAAATCATCAAGATCGCCCCCTGCTCCATGACGATTGTTGGCACACTCGCCGAGTGGTCACGCTGGACGGGAGCGCTCTTCGAACGTTCCGGCGAGGAAGAGGTCGCCGGTGCGCTGGTGCCGGTGCTGGTATCGGTCGAGCAGAACTATGCGGCTTATGTGGAACCTAATGTGTGGGTCCGACATCCCTTATGATGCCGATCCCATCGCGCATTTCGGCTGGTCGTCGGGCAGCTGATCTGTGCGTCATTTCACTTTCGATCAGCGCAATCGCATATAGTATTGCGATCGATTGCGGCGCGCCTCGGCCGAAGGGGAGTGCGAACGCCTAACCTGTCACGACTCTCGAAAGACACATCCGCCGCCCGATCCAAAGGATCGACGGCGGCTTCGTCAAAAGGAGGTCGATCAGCATGCAGGCCATCCCCATTGAGAACGTGTTCGATGATCCGGACGCCATTCGCACGCTCGTCGAGCGCCACGGCCCCTATCGCGCACTGGCAAGCTACCTCCCTGTTTCCGCGACGCGCGGCGACCGGGAGGCCACCGCCGAACACGGCGGGACGCTGCCTTGGTTTCGCGGCACATGGGCAGCCAACGGCAAGCCGCTGGTGGCGGGCGCGGAGCTCATCCTGGAGAATCCCCGTTTCCGGGAGGCGGCGTCGCAGCTCTTCCAGGGAGCGGAAGTCGTCCCCAACACGATTGCGGTCAATGTGAATGCGCCGATGCCGTCAGGAGCGGTGCATGTCGATATCCCCTCCTTCCGCGGCACCACCCGCGATCGTTATCCGATCCAACTGCTTCAGGCGATGGGCAGCTCCGGCCTCTTCGAGCCCTGGCGCATCGTCGAGGCCGGCGCGGTGGTCTGGTTCTATGAAGGACCAGGTGGCGCTTACGAATATTGGCCCGACGGTCTGAGTGGCCCGAAGCGGAGCGTAAGCGCACCGCTCACCAACCGGGCGCTCGTCGCCGACAATGACCGGTCGCGCCTATGAACAACTGACGGCCGAGCGCATTGTGCAAATCTTTGAGGCCGATCTCACCGCGCGGGGCATTGCCGTGAAGACGCATGCCCCGCCCCTGTCCGATCAGGCGTGGCTGGACTGCGTGCACTCGACCTATTACGCGCCGATCCTGCTAACGGAATAACCTCGATTTTTGCGTCGACGCCCCAGTCGACGGGCAGCCGGCCCCAATCCATGATAACGTGGTCCCCAACAACCGGCGCAAGGTTGCAATCGGGAGGAAACAATGACGACCGCTGCGGAAGGAAGGGAGCTCACCCAGGTCGGACCCGGCACTGTCATGGGCGCGCTGATGCGGCAGTACTGGATCCCCGCGGCGCAGTCCGCCGAGCTTGTGCGCGGCGGAGCGCCCATCCGGCTGATGCTGCTCGGTGAAAAGCTGATCGCGTTCCGCGACAGCGCAGGCCGGGTCGGCGTGATGGACCATCGCTGTCCGCATCGCTGCGCTTCGCTGTTCCTCGGACGGAACGAGGAAGGCGGCATCCGCTGCATCTATCACGGCTGGAAATACGATGTCGCGGGCGATTGCATCGACATGCCGAGCGTGCCGCCAGAGCAGGACTTCAAGCACAAGGTGAAGGCCAAGGCCTATCCGGCCGTCGAGCGCGCCGGTGTCGTCTGGGTCTACATGGGATCGAGCGCCAAGGTGCCCCTGCTGCCGGCGTTCGAAGTCCTCGACATTCCTGATGACGAGATCAGCGTGACCTTCATCCAGCGGGACTGCAACTACCTGCAGGCGCTCGAGGGCGAGATCGATACCGCCCATTTCGGCTATCTGCACGCCGGCCATGTCGACCCCGACGACGTCGCCGAGGACAATCCGGTCTACCACACCGTTACCAACCGCGCTCCCGAATATCATGTCGCCGACACCCCCTGGGGCACGCAGTACGCCGCGTACCGCTCTGCCGGGGGAGACAGCATTTATTGGCGTTTCGCGAACTTCCTGTTTCCGTTCTGGGTCCAGGTACCCGCCGGGGAGTTCGCCAGTCACGTGCACGCACGTGCCTGGGTGCCGCTCGACGCCGATCACACGATGTTCTGCTTCCTGCGATGGAAGCGCGGCGTATCGGCGGTGACACAGCCGCAGCCCGCCTTCAAGGACGGCCGGCCGATCGGCGGTACCGGTCGTGGCAACAAATTCCTTCCCAACTCCACGGACTGGCTCGGCCGATTCCGCCTGGCTGCGAACGAAAGCAATGATTGGGGTCTCGATCGCGCTGCGCAGCAAAGCAACGCGATCTACAGTGGAATCGATGGCGTCCACCTGCAGGACCAGGCCATCACCGAAAGCATGGGGCCGATCACGGACCATGCGTTCGAGCACCTGGCGCCGTCGGACCAGATGATCACGCGAACGCGCCGGCGCCTCCTGATGGCGGCTCGCGCGCTGCGCGACAACAACGTCTTGCCCCCCGGCGTCGAAGACCCGGAGATGTATCGCGCAGGACGAAGCGGCTACTTCGTCAGCGACGACAAGGGCTCGTGGCAGGAGGTCTATGCCAGGCAATTGTCGGTCGCTTCGCACCCCTCGTCATCCCCCTTGCGCGCGGCGGAGTAGATCGCGGCTTATCGTGCGCTGGCCGATTGGCAGCCGGATCTCGTCCGCGCAGGCCATGCTTTTGACGCGTGAAACGCCGCCGCGCGGCGAGAACGCGAATCCCCCTTTTCAAGTCAAAATTGGGCTGGTCACTCCGTCCGCTCGCGAGCGCCGATGGACGGCGCGGCCGCGATTGGCGTTTGCTAGTGGATTCAATGGCTTAATCACTCACACTTGACGGGCTGCTGCATTTTCTCGTATCCTAATAGAGTCTAAATAGTTACTTTTCTGTACTCGAGTAACGGACTAGCGTTTGTCATGGCCACCGAGAAAGCCGAGACTGACCGCATTCCAGTAACTTTGGCGCTTTCGACCATTGCCTTTCTCGAAAGACTTGTGAGACAGGGCACCCACGGCACCAGCGTTCCCGGCGTCGCAAGGACGCTGATCGAGGAAGGCATAAGGCTCGCGATCAAGGACGGGCTGCTTTCCATCCGTGACAATGGCAAAGCGTGATTTGAGATTTTGGGGCACGGCAGTTTCGGCTCTGCGCAGGTCAAAACGATCCCGAAAGGATCAAACCTGGAACCGAACTCATGCCCTCCATTGTACAGACTTGGACCACCGAACGCATTGAAGCCCTGAAAGTGCATTTTCAAGCCGGCCTCTCCTGCCGCGAGATCGCGGCCGAGATCGGCGTCAGCCGCAATGCGGTCATCGGAAAAATCTCGCGCCTCAACCTGACCCGCGACAAGGGCGGCGCGCTGCGACCCAAGAAAGAGCCGGCGAGCACGCCGCGTCCGCGCGGCGCGCAACGGCTGCGGCAGATTCTCGCGAAATCGTTTCTCGCGGAGCCGGAGCCGGAAATCCCCGACGAGCCGATCCACAACGGCCATACCTGCTCGCTGTTCGAGCTCTCCAAGGAAACCTGCCGCTGGCCGATCTCAAGTCCGGGGCAAGCGGATTTCTGCTTCTGCGGCAACACGCCGCTGGACGGCATGCCCTATTGCGCGGGACACAGCCGGCTCGCGTATCGGGTGAATGCAAGGTAGCGGACGGTGTTTGAAACGGGCTATGCGGGGCTCTTCACCTCTCCCGCTTGCGGGCCCGCAAGCGGGAGAGGGAGCGCAGTCGCGATCGCGGCTTGATCTCGTCTCGTCACCCTATGCGATCGCTCCGCTCACCCCACCTTCCAACCGACTTGCTTGACCATGTTCTCAAAGAACTGGGGCGTGTAGGCTTTCTCTGGCGATGCCCGCACGAGCTCGTCGAGCTTGTGGGCGTCGTTGCCGACCAGGATGCGCCAGCGATCCGCCTTGACGCCGTCGAGGATGATCTTGGCGGCTTCAGCCGCCGTGGTCGGCGCCTCGTCGCGGAAAGAGCGCGCACGGTCGAGCGCGCGCTGCTGAATCTCGTCGTCAGACATGGTCTCGACCGGGACGCCCATGCCTTTCAGCCGCTGGCGCGCCTGCAGGAGCTCGTTGGGCGCAAGCTTTTCCGAGCCGTTCATCACCAGTCGCGTGTTCGACACGATCGAGGTGCCGATGTGGCCGGGCATCACCACCGAGCATTTGACGTGCGGCGCGTTGAGCCTGAGATCGGTCATCAGCGCTTCCGAAAATCCCTTCACCGCGAATTTCGCCGCACTATAGGCCGTATGCGACACGCCGAGGCCGACGGAAGCCCAGAAGCCGTTGACGCTGGAGGTGTTGACGATATGCGCCTCGTCGGCTTTCACCAACAGCGGCAGGAAGGTGCGCACCCCGAGATAAACGCCGCCCCAGCAGATGTTGAAAGTGCGCTCCCATTGCTCGCGGGTCGAGGTGAACAGGCTGCCGCCACCGCCGATGCCGGCATTGTTGAAGAGCAGATGGATCTTGTCGGTCTTCTGCTGCTCGATCAGCTCGTCGCGGAAGCGCTTGAGCTGATCCTCGATGGAGACGTCGGCGATGTGGGTGGTGACGCGCAATCCCTGCGGCAATTTCTCCACCTCGCAGAGCCGCTTGGTCTCGGCCAAATTCTCAGGCGACACATCGCACATCGCGACATTGCAGCCTTCGGCGACGAGCTGGCGCGCGAGCTCCCGGCCCATGCCCGTGCCGCCTCCAGTGATCACGGCGATTTTTCCGGCGAAATCTTTCATGGAGAGTGTCCTCCTCCCTTTGATAGTTCCAGATGCTCGTCGTGCCCGGCCTTGTGCCGGGCATCCACGTCTTACTTTAGCCGAGCCAAAGACGTGCATGGCCCGGTCAAGCCGGGCATGACGGGCTGTGAATGCGTTTGCGTCTATTCCGCCGCCTCGACCCGCTTGCCGGAGAGCGCTTCCAGCGCCTTGGCGATGGCGGCTTGTTGTGCGGGCGAAGCTTCCGGCATCGGCGCGCGCGAGAACGTCTTCGGCAGCCCCTGCAAAATCTGCGCGTGGCGCGTGCAGGCCGGCAGGTTGTCGGAGATGATCGCGTTCCAGAGGACGAGGAGCTTCTTGTGCAGTTCGAGGGCGTGGGCATGATCGCCGCGCTTCACGGCATCCCATAGCGCAACGGAAGCATGCGGCGCCGCGCTCAGGATCGCGGCGATCGAGCCATGCGCGCCGAGCGTATAGGACGGATACATGAGCGCATCGACCGCGCTATAGATCAGCTTGTCGGGAGCCATCAGCATGAGATCGGCGAACAGTTTCAGGTCGCCCGCGCTCTGCTTGACGCCGACCACGAGCGGCACCTCATTCATGATGCGCGTGAGCAGCGCCGGCGAGAGATAGGACCAGGGCACGACATTGTAGATGATGATCGGCATGCCGGTTTCGTCAGCCATGCGGCGAAAATGGCCGACCATCGCCTCCTCGTCCGGCTTGAAGAGATAATGCACCGGCGTCACCTGCAGCGCTGCGACATCCATGTCGCGGACGAGCTTGCCTCGCTTGATCGCGTCGCGGGTGGAATCGACGATGATGCCGGCGATGACCGGCGCCCGGCCATTGGCCGCCTCCACCGTTGCCGCGATCAGGTCGCGATATTCCTGGCGATCGAGGGTATGGCCCTCACCCGTCGAGCCGCCGGCCGCCATGCCGTGGACGCCGGCCCCAATCAGCCAGTCGACCTGCGGGCCGACCTGCTTCAGGTCGATCTCGCCATCTTTCCGGAACGGCGTGGTCATCGGCGGTATGACGCCGGTCGGTCGAGTCTTCATGGTTTTTTCCTTTTTGTTTCCATCCCGCAACGCAACCGGTTTCGCTGTTTGGCCGGCAGCGCACAGTGCAGCGATGCTAGCACGCGCCGCAAGGCCGCCCGCCAACGGCGGCAAAATAATGGCTGAACCTTTTTTTCGCACCACGGACAAATTGACGGGAGGCAGAGCTGCCAGGAGGCTCAATGAACCACCATTGGCATGACACCATGGTCGACCAGCCCGAGACCAATGGCCCCGCCTATCTCACCGGATGGACCATCAGCGGGCTCGCCGTGATCGGCACCATCATCGCCGTCTGGCTGCTCGGGATTTAAAGGACAGCGAGAGACGCTTCACTTTTTTGGCGGCGGCCGTGGGGTCGTCCTCGGATGGACCGGAACGACGGGATTCCCCTGGGCCATCGGCCCGCCCACATGTCCCTGCGGCTTGGCCGGCCCGCCTACGCTTTGCGCGAACGCCGCCGAAATCCAGAAACTTCCGACGATTGCGATCAAGCACGCTTTGCCATTCAGCATGGCTTTGCCTCATTCATCGTCCGGTTCGTCGCAAGCGGTCCGCCCTGCTTACCCAATATCATAGGGGATTGGCCTTACGCTCACCTTACGCAGGCTCATTTGTGATCAGCAACGGCATCGATACGATCCGCGCGGGCATAGTCTTTTCCGCCCGGGCCGGGTCGATGCTGTCGACGCTTTGGCGGTGGAAAAAATGGTCGGAGCGGCGGGATTTGAACCCACGACCCCTAGTCCCCCAGACTAGTGCGCTAACCGGGCTGCGCCACGCTCCGATGCCGTTCCCTTAGCCGCGTTGGCTCCGTCGCGCAAGGCGCGGAATTGACGCCCTGGGGCCGAAAAGCCGCCTACCCGTCCTTCAGCGCCCGGTCGAGTATCTGGCGGCAGGCGACCAGTTCCTTCAGCACGCTCTCCAGCCGCTCGCGATCGACCGGGTTTGCCTCATGCGCGCGGCCATGGCCTGCGCCGGAGCGGAAGGTCTGGAGGATATCGTCCTGGGCATCGACGAAGCGGAAGTCGATGCCGTCTTCCTCGGAGCCTTCGTACTCCTCGTCGTCGGCCTCTCCCTCCGCGCCAAGGCGACCAGTCTCCTTGTCATCCTCGATCAGGCTCTGGCCGATCGCCTCCTCGATCGCACCGAAGGAGACGGCATTCGAACTGTCGGCAAGGTTCTGCACCGATTTGATGCCGTGCTCCTTCAGGATCCGCTGCACGCCGCGGATGGTGTAGCCCTCGCCATAAAGCAGGCGGCGGATGCCCTTGAGCAGGTCGATGTCGTCGGGCCGGTAGTAGCGACGGCCCCCGCTCCGCTTCATCGGCTTGATCTGCGCGAAGCGGGTTTCCCAGAACCGCAGCACGTGCTGGGGGATGTCTAGGTCTTCAGCGACTTCGCTGATGGTTCGGAACGCATCCGGCGCCTTGTCCAAATGCAAGCTTCCTTCGAGGTCTGGATGTTACTCGGTCTTTTCGGCGCCGTTGGTTGGAGCGTGACCGTTGATCCGCTGCTTGAGGATCGCCGACGGCTTGAACACCATCACGCGCCGCGGTGAGATCGGAACCTCCGTTCCGGTCTTCGGATTGCGGCCGATGCGCTGGCCCTTCTTGCGCACCATGAACGATCCGAACGACGACAGCTTCACCGTCTCGCCCTTCTCCAGGCAGTCGGTGATCTCCTTCAGCACCAGCTCAACGAAGGCCGACGACTCGGTACGCGACAACCCGACCTTCTGATAGACGGCCTCGCACAAATCAACACGTGTGACGGTTTTTCCGGTTCCGGACATCGCCTTGCCCCAACTCGCGGCGAACAATTTGCAACTGAAATTAAGAGGTTAACGGGCGATGGTCAACAGCACCGTCAAGACAATAACATCTAAAATCGGTAGCCCGAGAAGCGATAAATTTAAGGGTGCGTCACCAGCGCAACAGTGCCGACCCCCAGGTAAAGCCTCCGCCCATCGCTTCCAGAAGCACCAAATCGCCCTTCTTCACGCGTCCATCCTTCACCGCGACCGAGATTGCGAGCGGAATCGACGCGGCCGACGTGTTCCCGTGCTTATCGACGGTGAGCACCACCTTCTGCGGCGCAATATGAAGCTTGTGCGCGGAGGCGTCGATGATTCGCTTGTTCGCCTGGTGCGGAATGAACCAGTCGATGTCGTCGGCGCCAAGGCCGGTCGCGTTGAAAGCATCGACGATCACGTCGGTGATCATGCCGACGGCGTGCTTGAACACCTCGCGGCCTTCCATGCGCAAATGACCGACCGTCATGGTCGAGGACGGCCCGCCGTCGACATAGAGCTTCGACTTGTGCCGGCCGTCGGAACGCAAATGCGTGGTCAGTACGCCGCGGTTGGAGGATGTTCCGGGTTGTTCCTGTGCTTCCAGAACGACGGCGCCGGCGCCATCGCCGAACAGCACGCAGGTGCCGCGGTCGTTCCAGTCGAGAATGCGCGAGAAGGTCTCGGCGCCGATCACGAGCGCCCGCTTGAAGCTGCCCGAGCGCAGAAAATTATCGGCGGTAGCGAGCGCAAAGACGAAGCCGGTGCACACGGCCTGAAGATCGAAGGCCGCGCCATGGTTGATTCCGAGTCCGTGCTGAACCGCAACCGCGGTCGCCGGAAAGGTGTTGTCCGGTGTCGACGTCGCCAGGACGATCAGGTCGATCGCCTGCGCATCGAGACCTGCATCGGCGAGCGCCGCCTTCGCGGCGTTGATCGCAAGATGCGAGGTGAACTCGCCTTCGGCGGCGATGTGCCGCTGGCGGATACCGGTCCGCTGCACGATCCATTCGTCGGAAGTCTCGATCCGCGTCGCCAGTTCGGCATTGGTCAGAATCTGCTGCGGCAGGTAGGAACCGCAGCCGAGCACCACCGAACGTATACTCACGAAACAGCCTCCGGCGTGGACGGGTCGGGGACGATTCCGCCGCCCTCGCGATTAAGCATTTGATTGATCTTGGTCAGGAGATCGTAGCGGACCATCTCATAGCCCCAGTCCACGGCGTAGGCAAAGCCCTCGGCATCGGTACCGCCATGGCTTTTGACCACAACGCCGCGCAGGCCGAGCAGCACCCCGCCATTGGCTTTCTTCGGGTCGAGCTTGTCCCGCAGCGAGCGGAACGCACTCTTGGCAAACAGATAGCCGATCTTCGACAACCAGCTCTGCGCGATCGCCTGCCGCAGGAAATCGCTGATCTGCCGCGCGGTACCCTCGGCCGCCTTCAGCGCGATGTTGCCGCTGAAGCCCTCCGTTACGACCACGTCGGCCGCGCCCCCGCCGATACCGTCGCCCTCGACAAAGCCGACATAGTTGAGCGCGGCCATCGCGCGCAGCCTTTCGCCGGCCTCGCGGATCTCCTCGTGTCCCTTGATCTCCTCGGTGCCGATATTGAGCAGGCCCACGGTCGGCCGCTCGATGTTGAGCAGCACCCGCGCCATCGCGCTGCCCATGATCGCGAGCGCCACCAGGTGCCGCGCATCGCCGCCGATGGTAGCGCCGAGATCGAGCACGACGGAGTCGCCGCGGACGGTCGGCCAGAGACCCGCGATCGCCGGACGATCGATGCCCTCGAGCATGTGCAGATGAAACCGCGCCATCGCCATCAGCGCACCGGTATTGCCGGCGGAGACGGCAACATCCGCCTCGCCTTTTTTTACCGCGTCGATTGCAAGCCACATCGAGGACGTCTTGCGGCCGCGCCGCAGCGCCTGGCTCGGCTTGTCCTCCATGCTGACGGCGACCTCGGTATGGATAATGCGCGAGGCCGCTTTCAACGCCGGATGCTTGGCAAGTTGCTCCTCGATCAGGGCGCGGTTGCCGACCAGGACGAACTCGGTGTCGGGGTAACGGTTGAGCGAAATCGCAGCGCCGGGAACGACGACGGCCGCGCCGACATCGCCACCCATGGCGTCAAGCGCGATTCGAACCTTTTGAGGCATGAATGTCCCGGAGACCTGATTTCCTGATCGCCGCGTCCTGCGGCGGTCGGCCGGACGCTGGCTAAGCGACCGGGCCGGGCCGCGACAATAGCGTTTCGGCGTGCCGACACAACCTCTTGACCCCCGTCTTTTGGTCATGGAGCGGCTTTCGCGGGGAATCAGGATGTGGCGATAACTCCATGACACTTATGGATTTATGGCGCCTTTTCCAGCCCCCTGCTCATTCGCCTTTTGGCTTGTGCTTCCTCGGCTCGCGATCAGCGCGCAGCGCCTTCAGCGCGGCAAACGGGTGATCCTCGGGATCGACCGCAGTGACCTGCGGCTCAAAGGCCGCGCCCTCTTTTCGCGGATAAGGATCGATCGAAAGATAGAGCACGTCGGTCGCAAGCCGCCCAAGATCGATGATGCCGTCCTCGATCGGCTCGGGCGGGTCATCCATCTCGAAGGCTGCGTCAATGTCGACGGGCTCGGGGATTTGCTCCGGCGGCGCGAAGATCAGGTCGATCTCTTCATCGATATCGTTTTCGAGCGGCTCGAGCGTCACCACGCAGGCCTGTCCGACCGTGGCCTGCAGGCGCCCTTTGACATGAACCCGCCCGCCGCTCTTTGGCGTCAGATCGAACGAGGCGCGCGCAGAAGAAATATCGCGCAGGCCGGCAATTTCGGCCATTGCTCCGCGTGTCGCTTGATCCGCCTCGATGTCGCGATGCAGACCCGTGTCGGGGATCTGCACCACCGGGACAAAAGCGCGCCAGGGACCACGATCCACGCCGCGTTCGTCGGTCTTGTCGCTCTTTACCATCATGATCTTACGCGCCTTCGGGCTGCGGCAGCGGAAAGGTCCAGACTTTCCCGAGCCGGGTCACATCGCTTTCCTTGTCGAGCGATGCCATCGCAGCTAGCGCATAGGCGGCCAACCGCCGCGCGCCCTCGATGTTCCCGCCATCCAGGACGTTCTTGCAGATCGCCAGCGAAAGCGCCTCCGGGCTGTCAGCAAGCGCCATGTCATAGGCGGCGGAGCGGCCATAAAATGCCTCGCCCAGCGCCTGCATCTTCTTCGGGACAGCGAGGTCACCCACCGCCATTTCCCGCAAATTCGCGTCCATATCCGCGCAAAAATGGTCGAACAGCGCCTGCGCAAGCTCCGTTCCGCCGGATATCGTTCTGAGGTGCCGCAGCACCATCCATAAATGCAGAAGAAGCAGGTCAAAACGGCCGTTAACCGTGTCCGGCACGCCCAAGTCCCGATAAAACAAGGGTTCTCGCGCCTGCGTCACGATCATGCCATAGATGGCCTCGATGGTGCCGCGCGGGGCTAGCCGGGGTTTCCTGAAGTGATTGAACGGCCAAAGCATTGTGGGTTCCGCATGCGAGCCCAATGGGGCTTCGCGCATCTTGCAAACCATTTGGCCGCCCGGTACGTCAACGCCTCGCCGGATGCAAGAGGACCGGACCTACTCCGCCATGATTGAGACGAGCACGACCCGAAAGTCCGCATCCCGCGGTCTTTTTGCGAGCTGGCGCGGCCTGCGCGTGACCGCCGCGGCAGCGCTTGTCTGCGGGCTGCTTGCGGCTTGTACCGGCGAATCCTTCCAGAAGGGCTACATCCTGCCGCCGGGCGCGCTCGAGCAGATCCCGATCGGCGCAAGCCAGGACCAGGTGCTGATCGTGATGGGCACGCCCTCGACGGTGGCGACCCTGAACGGCGAGGTCTTCTATTACATCTCCCAGCGCGCCGAGCGCCCGGTGATGTTCATGAACCAGAAAGTCGTCGACCAGCGCGTGATCGCGATCTATTTCGACAAGAACCGCCAAGTGCAACGGATCGCCGATTATGGCCTGAAGGACGGCCACATCTTCGACTTTGTCAGCCGCACCACGGAGACCTCCGGCCAGGAGCTCTCCTACCTGACGCCGCTGTTCAAGCTGCTCAGCTTCAACTAGCGCCCCTGCGCTGTCATTGCGAGGAGCGATAGCGACGAAGCAATCCATGCTTCAGCAAGCCGAGACATGGATTCCTTCGCGGAGCCTGTCATCGGGCCGCGCGTTCGCGCGGACCCGTTGGCTCGCAATGACGGCCAAGAACGCGCCAACAAAAACCCCGCAGGTTTCGACCTGCGGGGTTTTGCGTTTCACCTGATCACAACAGCTAGCTAGTGCGCGAGGATCGCGAGCAAGAGCAGCGCCACGATGTTGGTGATCTTGATCATCGGGTTCACCGCGGGACCGGCCGTATCCTTGTAAGGATCGCCGACGGTGTCGCCGGTCACCGCCGACTTGTGGGCGTCAGAGCCCTTGCCGCCGTAGTGGCCGTCCTCGATGTACTTCTTGGCGTTGTCCCAGGCGCCGCCACCGGAGGTCATCGAGATCGCGACAAAGAGGCCGGTGACGATCACGCCGAGCAGCATCGCGCCAACGGCCGAAAACGCGGCGGACTTGCCGGCCGCCCCACCGCCAGCGATTGCGTAGATCAGGAAGTAGACCACGATCGGCGACAGCACCGGGAGCAGCGACGGGATGATCATTTCCTTGATCGCCGCCTTGGTCAGGAGGTCGACGGCCTTGCCGTAGTCCGGCTTGTCCGAGCCCTGCATGATGCCGGGCTTCTCGCGGAACTGGCGGCGGACCTCTTCGACGATCGCGCCGGCCGCTCTACCCACGGCCGTCATGCCGAGCGCGCCGAACAGATACGGCAACAGGCCGCCGAACAAGAGACCAACCACCACGTAGGGATTGGTGAGCGCGAAGTCCGGATTGACGCCATTGAAGTAGGCGTGGCTGGCGCCGCCGCTGATGAAGAATTTGAGATCCTGGTTGTAGGCCGCAAACAACACCAGCGCGCCGAGACCGGCGGAGCCGATCGCATAGCCCTTGGTCACCGCCTTGGTGGTGTTGCCGACCGCATCGAGCGCGTCGGTCGACTTGCGCACCTCCTTCGGCAGGCCCGCCATTTCGGCAATGCCGCCGGCGTTGTCGGTGACCGGGCCGAAGGCGTCGAGCGCGACGATCATGCCGGCCAGCGCCAGCATGGTGGCGGTCGCGATCGCGATACCGAACAGGCCAGCGAGGCTGTAGGTGATCAGGATGCCGGCGATGATGACGAGTGCGGGCAGCGCAGTCGCTTCCATCGAGATCGCGAGGCCCTGGATCACGTTGGTGCCGTGACCGGTGACGGATGCCGCCGCAATCGACTTCACCGGACGGAAGTCCGTGCCGGTGTAGTACTCGGTAATCCATATGATGAGCGCGGTGACGGCAAGCCCGACCACGCCGCATTCGAACAGCGACAAGCCGGTGTAGTCGACGCCGGCGAGCTTATCGAAGCCGATCAGGTAGTAGATCACGCCGGCGATGCCGACCAGCGAGAGGATGCCGGTCGCGATCAGGCCCTTGTAAAGCGCACCCATGATCGACTGGTTCGCGCCAAGCTTCACGAAGAAAGTGCCGATGATCGAGGTGATGATGCAGACGCCGCCAATGGCGAGCGGCAGCGTCATCATGTTGGCGAGGATCGGCGTCTTGGCGAAGAAGATCGCCGCCAGCACCATGGTGGCGACCGCGGTCACCGCATAGGTCTCGAACAGGTCGGCGGCCATGCCGGCGCAGTCGCCGACATTGTCGCCGACGTTGTCGGCGATGGTGGCGGGGTTGCGCGGATCGTCCTCGGGGATGCCGGCCTCGACCTTGCCGACGAGGTCGCCGCCGACGTCAGCACCCTTGGTGAAGATGCCGCCGCCAAGACGGGCGAAAATCGAGATCAGCGAGGCGCCAAAGCCGAGCGCGACCATCGCGTCGACGACGGTGCGGCTGTCGGGGGCCAGGGCCATGCCCTTGGTGAGGACCGTGAAATAGATGGTGACGCCGAGCAGCGCGAGACCGGCGACCAGAAGGCCGGTGATCGCGCCCGCCTTGAAGGCGAGCTCGAGCCCGCCGGCGAGCGAGGTGGTCGCCGCCTGCGCGGTGCGGACATTGGCGCGCACGGAGACGTTCATGCCGATGAAGCCGGCCGCCCCCGACAGGATCGCGCCGACGGCAAATCCGACCGCAACTAGAAGCCCGAGGAAATAGGCGAGCAGCGCAAAGATCACGATGCCGACGAGGCCGATCGTGGTGTACTGGCGCCGGAGATAGGCCTGCGCGCCTTCGCGCACAGCGGCGGCGATTTCCTGCATCCGTGGATTGCCGGCATCCGCCTTCAACACGGAAGTCGTGGCCCAGATGGCGTAGAGAATGGAAAGCGCCCCGCAGAGCACGATCAACCACAAAGCTGTCATCGATTTTGCCTCAGATCCTAGATGGCCCCACGCCGTGGCCGCGACTTGCGGCCGACGCACAACAAAAGGAGGCCAGCCCTGCCCAACGGGGGCGGCCTCAAATCGGGCCGGACCATGCCAAAATCATCCCCCCGGCGCAACGCCGGGACGTGCAAAAAGCAGGCTTTTTTCGACGCCCCAACGCGTGTTCTTGCGGGGCATTTTTCCGGCCCGCGGGCGCGACCGAACGGCAGGAAAGACAAGCCAGTACCACCCAGTCGATCAGAAATGGCTGTAGGACAATCGCCCGAGCGCAATCTCCCTTCCCTCCGCGTCCAGGAATCGTGGCGCGGCAGCCGTCGCGGTGATCCTGCCGATCGCGGTCAGCGCGATCCCTGCTCGCCCCGCCTCCCGCATGAGCCCTTCCAGTTTCGCTTCCGGAACCGTGCACAGGATTTCGTAGTCGTCGCCACCGGAAATCAGGGTTTCGATATTGACCACGCCGCGCGCAAGCAGGCCTGCGGCTATGGCCGAGGTCGGAACAAGGGGCGTCTCGATCACAGCCGAGACCCCGGAAGCGGCGCAGAGCTTCGTCAGATCGCCGGCGAGGCCATCGGACACATCCATCGCCGCGCTCGCATAGGCGCGCACCGCCTCGGCCAAGGCATTGCGCGGCTGCGGCACCCGGTAACGGGAAACCAGCATCTCGCTCGCGGCGGGATTGCCAGCGAGTGCGGCGTCAACCGCGCCGCCCTTGAGGACATCGAGCCCGAGCGCGGCATCGCCGATGGTGCCCGTCACCATCACATGGTCGCCGTCCTTCGCACCGCTTCGATGAACCATCTTGCCGTCCGCAACGCGGCCGAAGGCGGTGATCGACACCATCTGAGGCCCTGGCGTAGAAACCGTATCGCCGCCGAGCAAGGGGCAACCGAATGTCTTGGCGTCCTCGCCCAGCGCATGGGCGAAGGCGGCGAGCCAGGCATCGTCGACGCTGCGCAGGGCCAGCGTCAGCGCGAAACCCGCAGGCTTCGCGCCCTTGGCTGCGAGATCGGAGAGATTCACCCGCAGCGCCTTGCGGGCCACCGTGTCGGGAGGATCACCGGAGAGGAAATGCACACCCTCGATGATGGCATCCGTCGTGACCACGACGTCCTCGCCGCGCGCCTTCAGCACCGCGGCATCATCGTCGAGGCCAAACGCGCCCGCATCGGTCGCGATCGGCTTGAAATAGCGCGCGATCAGCGAGTCCTCGCCGGATACTTGCTTGCTGCCGTTCGTCATCTCAACCGATCCGACAAATCCCGCCGTCATTGCGAGCCAACGGGTCCGCGCGAACGCGCGGCCCGATGACAGGCTCCGCGAAGCAATCCAGAATGCATCAGTGGAGGCGGTCTAGATTGCTTCGTCGCTACGCTCCTCGCAATGACGGCATTAAACTAGCCACGCGAGAACTCATCGCTGCGAAATTGCCGTGCGATCTGATCGAGCACGGCATTGACCATGCCGGTCTCATCATGATCGACAAAGGCATGCGCGACGTCGACATATTCGGAGACGACGACTCGCCCCGGCACGTCCTTGCGGTGCTCCAGCTCATAGGCGCCAGCCCGCAGCACCGCACGCAGGATCGCGTCGATCCGCTTCAAGGGCCAGCCCTTTGACAGTGCGTCGTCGATCAGGGGATCGAGCCTGGTCTGGTCGCGCACGACGCCCGAGACGACGTCGCGGAAGAAGGCGGCTTCCGCCGGCAGATATTTTTCGCCCTCGACCTCGTTGCCGAGCCAATGGCTTTCGAACTCGGCGAAGATGTCGTTGATGCCAGCACCGGCGATGTCCATCTGGTACAGCGCCTGAACGGCAGCAAGCCGCGCCGCGCCGCGGCGGTTGGCTTTCTTGTCTTTGCCAATCCCTTGCCCCTTGGCCGGTTTGCTCTTGCTCTCAGCCATCATGATGTCTTTGCCAGCCGACGCTTGATGCGCAGCATCGCGAGCGCCGCGCGTGCGGCATCGCCGCCCTTGTTGAGTTCGGAGGCGCGCGCCCGCGCCCAGGCTTGCTCCTCGTTGTTCACCGTAATGATGCCATTGCCGAGCGGAAATTTTTTGGCGACCGCGAGATCCATCAGCCCACGCGACGACTCCATCGAGACGATCTCGAAATGGATCGTCTCACCCCTGATGACACAGCCGAGCGCGATAGCGGCGTCATAGGGCTTGCCGCTCTTCTCGCCCGCCTCGATCGCGATCGCAATCGCCGCCGGAATTTCCAGCGCTCCGGGCACGGTGATCACGTCGTGGCTGACGCCCGCGGCCTTGAGCTCGGCGACCGCGCCTTGAAGGAGCGCATCCTGGATGTCGTCATAGAAACGCGCCTCCACGATCAGCGCGCGAGCGCCGCTGATGTCGGTCTGGTCCTTCAACGGGGCGCGCCGGGCGTCTGCCATCTTACACCTTCATCTCGGTCAGGCGCGCGGCATAGCGCGCCATCAAGTCAACCTCAATATTGACTTCGCCGCCGGCCCGCCACCCGGAAAGTGTGGTCACGCTCAATGTATGGGGGATGATCAGCACCGAGAAGGCCACGTCCTGCACGGTATTGATCGTCAGCGACACGCCATCGAGCGTGATCGATCCCTTGGGCGCGATGAAGCGGGCGAGCTCGCGCGTGGTTGACAATTCGAACCGCGCCATGTCGGGCAGATCATCACGCGCGATGATCTGTGCAATGCCGTCGGCATGGCCCGCGACGATATGACCGCCCAGCTCGTCGCCGATCTTCAGCGCCCGCTCGAGATTGAGCTTTGTCCCGACCGCCCAATGCTTCGCCGTGGTCATGCGCAGCGTCTCTGCCGCGGCATCGACGTCGAGCCAGGTCTTTTGAGGAGAGCCCTTGCCCCCCTCGACGCCGGAGGCCACCACAGTCAAGCACACGCCGTTGCAGGCAATCGAGGCGCCATCGGCAATCGTGCCGCGGTCGTAGCGGCAGGCGATGCGCAGCCGGTGCAACTGGCCCTGCGCGACTGGCTTCAGGCTCGTGATCTCGCCGATATCGGTGACAATGCCGGTGAACATTATGCGCGCTCGTAGATCGAAAGGGTGTCGTCGCCGAGCGTCTCGCTAGCACGAAGCGCAAAGCGCGGCGACTGCGTGATTTCCGACAGGGGCATTGCGTCCAGCGCAGCGATGCCGTCGGCGCCGATCGTGCCCGGTCCACGCAAGAGCCAGATTTCATCGGCAAGGTCGGCCGCGACGAAGGACGCCGCCACGCGGCTGCCGCCCTCCACCATCAGCCGCGTGATGCCCTTGTCCGCGAGCGCACGCAGCGCAGCCGGCAGATCGAGGTCCCCGCCAGCCGCAGGCGCAACGCGGATGACCTGTGCCCCAGCGGCGCCGAGCCTGGCTGCGGCCGGCGCTTCCGCAAGCCCGGACGCGACGACCCAGAGCGGCGTCTGCCGCGCGGAATGGACCAGCCGGCTGCTGCCGGGAGTGCGAAGGCTGCGGTCCAGCACCACCCGGACCGGCGAGCGCGCCGCCATGCCGGGCAGACGGCAAGTCAGGAGCGGATCGTCGGCGAGCACGGTGCCGATGCCGACGAGGACCGCATCGCTTTGCGCGCGGAGCAGATGCACGCGACTTCGCGCCGCCTCGCCGGTGATCGAAACCTGCTTGTGGCCGGCGGCTGCGATCTTGTCGTCCGCAGACACGGCGAGCTTCAGGATCACATGCGGCCGGGCGTCGCGCACGCGACGAAAATGGCCGGCGTGGTCATGGGCGGCATCATCCGCAAACAGCCCGACATCGACGGCGATACCTGCTGCGCGCAATTTCGCGTGCCCCTGGCCTGCGACTTCCGGATTGGGATCCTCAATCGCCGCCACCACACGGGAGATGCCGGCCGCTATGATGGCGTCCGCGCAAGGCGGCGACTTGCCGAAATGCGAGCAGGGCTCGAGCGTCACATACAGCGTCGCGCCCCGCGCCGCCTCTCCGGCGCGCCGCAACGCCTCGGGCTCGGCATGCGGGCGGCCGCCCGGCTGCGTCCAACCCCGGCCGACGATCACGCCATCCTTCACCACGACCGCGCCGACGGCCGGGTTAGGCCAGGTCCGCCCGAGCCCGCGGCGGCCGAGCGTCAGCGCAAGCTGCATGAAGCGGCGGTCGGCTTCCTTGGCGGCCAGAGATTTTTCCCTGAACTGATCCTCCAGGATGCGGAAGATCATTTGCGTATCGTGACGATCCTGGCGTCGTCCTCGCCGGAAAGCTCGCCGAGCACCGTCTCGAAGTCCTTTGCCTCGCGGAAATTGCGATAGACCGAGGCGAAGCGGACATAGGCGACGTCGTCGAGCTGGCGCAGATGCTCCATCACGATCTCGCCGATCACCTCCGACGAGATCTCCGCTTCGCCCCCGCTTTCGAGCTCGCGCACGATATCGGAGACCATCTTCTCGACGCGCTCGGCCTCCACCGAGCGCTTGCGGAGAGAGACCTGCACCGAGCGCATCAACTTGTCGCGGTCGAACGGCACGCGGCGGCCGTTGCGCTTGATGACCGTGAGTTCGCGGAGCTGCACCCGCTCGAAAGTGGTGAAGCGGAAATTGCAGGACACGCAGACGCGCCGGCGCCGGATGACGGAGGAGTCCTCGGTCGGACGGGAGTCCTTCACCTGCGTATCGAGACTGTTGCAGCTCGGACAGCGCATCCGGCGAGACCTTTGCTAATAGATCGGGAAGCGATCGGTAAGCGCCTTCACCCGTTCCTTGATCGCGGCTTCCACCAGCGGCGCCTTGCCGTCCTGTGACTGCGCGATTGCATTCAAGACCTCGGCAATCATGCCGCCGACCTGCTTGAACTCGGCAACGCCGAAGCCGCGGGTGGTCGCCGCCGGCGTGCCGAGCCGCAGACCCGAAGTCACGAACGGCGTCTCTGGGTCGAACGGGATGCCGTTCTTGTTGCAGGTGATGGCGGCGCGGACCAGCGCCTTCTCCGAAACATTGCCCTTCAACCCCTTCGGCCGGAGGTCGACCAGCATCAGATGGTTGTCGGTGCCGCCCGAGACGATATCAAGGCCGTGGGCGCGCAGGCTTTCGGCAAGCGCCTTGGCATTTTCGACGATATTCTTCGCGTAGATCTTGAAGTCCGGGCGCAGCGCCTCGGCGAACGCTACCGCCTTCGCGGCGATCACATGCATCAACGGACCGCCCTGCAGGCCCGGGAAGACCGCCGAGTTGAACTTCTTGGTCAGCGTCTCATCGTTCCACAGCATCAGGCCGCCGCGCGGACCGCGCAGCGATTTGTGCGTGGTCGTCGTCGTGACATGCGCGTGCGGCACCGGCGAAGCATGCGCACCGCCGGCGACGAGGCCGGCGAAGTGCGCCATGTCGACCATGAAGTAGGCGCCGACGCTGTCGGCGATCTCGCGGAAGCGCTTGAAGTCCCAGGCGCGCGAATAGGCGCTGCCGCCGGCGATGATCAGCTTCGGCTTTAACTCTTCGGCGCGGCGGGCAACCTGGTCCATGTCGATGATCTGGTCCTCGCGGCGCACGGTATAGTGCTGCGCCTTGAACCATTTGCCGGAAATGTTGACCGGCGCGCCGTGGGTGAGATGGCCGCCGGCTGCGAGATCGAGACCCATGAAAGTGTCGCCGGGCTGGAGCAGCGCCAGGAACACCGCCTGGTTCATCTGGCTGCCGGAGTTCGGCTGCACGTTGGCGAAGTTGGCACCGAACAGTTTCTTGGCGCGCTCGATCGCGAGCGTCTCAGCGACGTCAACCCATTCGCAACCGCCGTAATAACGCGCGCCCGGATAGCCTTCGGCATATTTGTTGGTCATCACCGAACCTTGGGCCTCGAGCACGGCGCGGCTGACGATGTTTTCGGACGCGATCAGCTCGATCTCGTGCCGCTGCCGGCCGAGCTCGCCCTTGATCGCGGCGGCAATCTCCGGATCCGCCTGCGCAAGGCTGGCAGTGAAGAAGGAATCGGGGGCGGAAGCAGTTTTGGCGCTGGAAGATGCAGGGTTCATCGGCGAAATATCCTCAACGCCCGCAACCTCTTAAATGGGATGCGGCCGGTCTTGGGGTGGCGGTCGAAGCGGTAGCGTGCCGATTAGCACATCGCCCCGCCCCGGCCAAGGACTTGCGGTCCAGGCCTGATATTTATGCAAGATATGGTGGGGATTAGGGGACTGACAGCCCGTCCCCTCGGGGTTCCGCACGGCTAGTCTAGGGGCCTCGCGGCGGCCGACGCTCCGAGGCCGGGTGGCCCTTTGCCGCGCCACCGTCCACGGCCGCGTGCGGTATATGAACCGTCACCCGAAGCCCACCGCGGCTGGCAACACCGATATTTTCCAACTCGATGGAGCCGCCAAGCCGCTCAACGGTGCGCTTGACGATCGACAGTCCGAGGCCGCTTCCATCGCCCTGCGGTTGCGAGCCGCGAAAGAACGGTTCGAAAATCCGGTCGAGATCACTGGCTGCAAGGCCTGGTCCGGTGTCCTCGACCTGCAGCACGGCTGCGCCGCCCGAGCGATAGACGCCGATATCCACCCTTCCCCCTGACGGGGTGTAGCGGAGCGCATTGTCCAGCAAGTTTCGGATCATCGCCTCGATCACAACCGGCTCGCCGCGGATCGTGACGGGCTCGACAAGTTCGGACCCGAGATCGATGCTGCGATCGAGCGCCAGCGGCAGCATATCGGCCACCGTGTTTTTCAGGGCGTGATCCAGCGCCACCAACGGCAGTTCAGCACCGGCCGGCCGCGCCTCCTGCCGCGCCAGGGCCAACAATTGCTCAAGCAAATGCCGGGTGCGATGCATGCCTTGTTTGAGCGCCGCAAGCCGGCTCCGCGCGGCCTCCGGGAGGTCGACGGGACCGAGATTCTCGGCCTGCACGCTAAGCGCCGTGATCGGTGTGCGTAACTCATGCGCTGCATCTGCGACGAATCGCCGTTGCTGGTCCATCAAGAGCCGCATTCGCTCCAACAGCCCGTTCATCGCGGCGATGAAGGGATGCAGCTCGCTTGGCGTATCGGACAGCGGCAAGGCCGTCAGGTCGTCGGCCGGTCTCGCATCGAGGTCTTCGGCGAGCCGGATCAAAGGCCGCAGCGAATACGCGATCACCAGCGCCGTCATGATCATCAGGCAGGGAATCAACGCCGCGATCGGCAGCAGCGTGCGAAACGCCATATTACGGGCGGTCGCATCCCGGATCGCGGTAGGCTGCGCGACGGCAAAACGGCTGCCGTCCGCCCGCGTGCGAAGCAAGGCGCGGATCGGCTGGCGGTTGCGCACGGCCAACTGAAGGCCATCCTTGAGGCCGAAGAGGCGGCGATCGTCCAGCGATCCGCGCGGCGTTGTTCCAAGTTCAATGAGGAAGACTTCGGTGTCCTCCTCGACGCCCTGAAGCTTGCCGGTGCTGAAAGTGCCGTTGGCGGCAACGCTTGCGAGCTGGATCAGCACCGAATCCTGGAGTTCGTCGGCTTCCTCGAAGGCCCAGTTGTAGGCGAGCAGGCCGCCGATGGCGCCGGTCAGGACGATGATCGCCGTCAGCCCGATGAACAAGTGCCCACGCAGGGATTTGATCATGACGGGCGGTCCACCATCCATCCGATCCCGCGCACGTTGCGGATCGCTCCGCTCCCGAGCTTCTTGCGCAGGCCGTGGATCAGAAATTCGACCGCGTTGCTCTCGACCTCTTCATTCCAGCCGTAAACCTGCCTTTCGAGCTCGCTTCGCGACAGGATCGTCCCGGGCCGCATCAGGAGCGCCTGCATCAGCGCGAACTCGCGCGCCGTCAGCAGTGCGGATTGATCGAGAAATGAGGCTTCCCTGGTTGCCGGATCGAGCTTGAGTGCGCCGTTGGTCAGAAGCGACGGCGAACCGCTGCCCTCGCGCCGCAGCACCGCGCGCATGCGTGCCAGCAATTCGCGTATCTCGAATGGCTTGACGAGATAATCATCCGCACCGAGATCGAGACCATCGATGCGGTCGTCGACTCCATCGCGCGCGGTCACGATGATGACGGGCAGCCTGCGGCCGCATGCGCGCAACCGCCGAAGCACAGCCCGGCCATCTTGCTTCGGCAGGCCGAGATCGAGCAGCGCCAACTCGTAGGCCTCGCTCTCCGCGGCAAGAATGGCGGTCTCGCCGTCCGTCACCCAGTCCACCGCGTAGGCGGCGTCCTTGAGCGCCTGCTCGACAGCCGCGCCGACCATCCTGTCGTCCTCGATCAATAGAATCCGCATCTTCAACTCTTGGTCCGACGCAAGGCATCAACTCTTCAGTCTCGTGTCCCTGAATTAGCGCCGACTTAGGACGACGTCCCGTGCCGTCGTGCGGCCGCCGCCGGGAAATCTCCGCCGGCTAAGCCGCGACTAAGTCTCCCGCATCACGGTCGGACATCCTCCAAAAGGCAACTCGTTTCGCAAGGAAGAAATGGTCATGAGCCGGGAGCGCCATGTGTCGCCAATGCTGAACAAGGTTCCGGAAGTCACGCTGGTCTTCTGGATCATCAAGATCCTCTCCACAACCGTCGGCGAAACCGGCGCCGACTATCTCGCGGTGCATGTGGGCCTTGGCGCAAACTGGACGGCGGCGTGCATGGCGAGCCTCCTAAGCGCCGCATTGATCCTGCAGCTACGCGCCCGCCGCTACGTTCCCTGGGTCTATTGGCTTACTGTGGTTCTGGTCAGCATCGTCGGCACAGAGATCACCGACCTCTTGACCGATAAGCTCGAGATAAGCCTCTACGTCTCTACCGCCTTGTTTGCTTGCGCGCTGGCGGCGACATTCGCCATCTGGTTTGCGATCGAGCGGACGCTATCGATCAGCAGCATCATCACGACGCGGAGCGAGTTGTTCTACTGGGCGGCCATCCTCTTCACTTTTGCACTGGGAACAGCGGCCGGCGACCTGGCGACTGAGGCCTTCGGCCTCGGCTTCCAGCTCGGCGTCATCGTCTTTGGCGTGCTGATCGGCTTCGTTGCGGTCTTCTACCGGCTTGGCACCGAACCGGTTCTCAGCTTCTGGCTCGCCTACATCCTGACGCGGCCGCTCGGGGCTTCGCTCGGCGATCTGTTGTCGCAATCCCCGAACTACGGCGGCCTCGGCCTCGGCACCGTCCATACCAGCCTCGCCTTTCTGACGGTGATCGTTGCACTTGTGGTCTGGGTGACGTTCGAAGGCGAGCGGACCGAAACCGCCAACCCGGCGCAATGAGCTTCTGCCCGTGCCTTTCACGTGCCGCCCAGGCGAGTCGCCCGCGGGCACGCAACGAGGAGAAATGTCGATGAAGCGAACAATCCTGGCCTTGGCGATCAGCCTGCCAACCCTGACCATCGGCGAGCCACACCAATATTCGGCTCACCGCTTTTCAGTCGTGCCACTGGCGGAAGCAGCGATGTCCTCGAAGCTTGGGGACCTCTCACAGTTCCGCGCCATTGTTGCCGATGCGTCGGCACTTGTCGACAAGGGCGATCTGGCCGGCGCCAAGACGCGGATCAAGGACCTCGAAACCCAATGGGACGAAGCGGAAGCCGGGCTGAAGCCGCGCTCGGCGGCTGACTGGCACACGCTCGACAAGGCAATCGATCGCGCGCTGGAAGCCTTGCGTGCGGCGACGCCCGACCCCTCCAAATGCAAGCAAAGCATTGCCGAGCTTCTCTCCGTCATGGACTCGATCGGGAAACCCTGACCCGCGCCGCGCGTTCGGCAAGGTCACCGACAAAGCCCATAGACTTGCCGGTTGGGTGCCCTGTGAGGAGCATCACTCACGGCATAATCCGCCGATGGTAATGGAATATCCATCGATGAGGGACCAACCCCTCGCTCAACGGAACCACTGCCATGACGCGGCGCGAACACGAGGAACTGCAACGCAAGCTGGTGCGAGCACGCAGGCCTGCGCTCGAACCCACCGATGCTCTCTCGCAAGAGCGGGCGGCGCAGGCGATCGAGGATCTGGAATACCAGCTCTTCGCGGGCCGTCTCGCGGCTCAGGCGATCGAGGCCGGCTATTGAGACGCGGTCTCACTCGATCGTGAAATCAACCCTTGCCGCAACCCGTTGGGCCAGCGTGACCAACGCATAATTGTCTGCCGAAGAGGAGCGAGCCATGACCGAAGCATCGGTTCTCCGGCAGAAGGCCGAAATGTTCGAGCAGCGCGCGGAAAAGGCGGCCGATCCCGTGTCCCGGCAGCATTATCGCGAGATGGCCGCGCACTACCGACAGCTCCTAGTGGAGCACCTCGACGCCCGCGCGCATGCGCACGCCGAGTAAGCGCAATTTGCCCTACCCCTTCACCGCATTCACCTGCGCGCCAAAGCCGTCGCGATTGCAGATGTCGTCTCGGAATTGCACGATCTTGTCGGGCGTCGCCCAGGCGGTGATGTAGACCCAGTGCAACGGCACGGGCTTTGCGACGTTGGCGTCCTTGCGCTCGCCGGACTTGATGAGTTCATCGATTTCGGCTCGCGACCAACCCGGCGTCTCCTGCAGGATCCAGTAGACCAGCGGCGTGCGTTCAAAGCCCCGTATATCCGGCCTTCACCGGATCATTCGAGCCGTCGAGCTCGCGCAAGTAAGTGAGCCCGCACACCGTGAGGCGGTGGGTGTCGCGCTCACCGGCCTCGAACAGTGTCCTGACGTAATCCGTCACTTTCGCTCGCGCGTCTTCCGTCGCTGAGGCTGAGCGCCCCATCATGAGATTGTACGTCTCCATGATGCGGTCGATGGCGGCTTGCATGGATTCCTCTTGTGTGATGTCAGGCAATTTGCGGGGCTTCGAATTCGGCGATCGCCTTGTTGGCGAGCCTGAGCTTGTTCACTTCACCGCTGCGGAAGAGCTGCACGACGATACCGAGCAGCCGCTCGTCGGTGATGAGATTGTCCGGCAGCGCACCTTTGCGGCGCAGATAATTGGCGGCGATGGCGTAGGCGTCGCCCACCACCCCCATATTCATCACCCGCACGCCGCGCTCGACCAGCATGGCCTCTGTCTCCTCATGCGAAGGACTAAAGCCCTGAACGCGGAACTAGTTCCAATTTGGATCGGCCCTTCCTTATCAACACGAAAATGAAGCGCTTGGGACGAGAATATGGCCTCACCCCGGCAGTTGCGCGATCGGCAGACCTTCCACGCCGAGCGCGATGCTGTGAGGATGAATGAACATCGGGCTTTAGGTCCTTGTATCCGCGTGATCATTTCGAAAAGCCGCTGCGCATCCCGCTATCGAAATGCGAGGCTGGTTTTTTGGATCATGCGCCGGTCGAACATGTCGACCGTCGCCCCAAAACGACAGGAGCATCGGCGGCGAAGCGCCACCGATGCTCTCATCCAGGGGGAAGGAAGAAAAAAATGAAGGGCTCGCCGGTCTTCTTTGCGGCCGGCTTCTCACCCTTAGGAGATTCTCAGAGCCGGTACAGGATCTGGTCGGTCCAGAACCGCTCGAGGCGGTGCAGCGACTTGTTCAGCGTCGCGAACTCCTCGTTCGAGATGCCGCCGACCTGCTCGACCGTCTTGACGTGCTTCTGGTAGAGCGCCTCGACGATGCGACGGATTTCCTGGCCCTGCGTGGTCAGGCGGATGCGGACCGAGCGGCGATCAACGCGCGAGCGCTGATGATCGAGGAAGCCGAGTTCGACCAGCTTCTTCAGATTGTAGGAGACGTTGGAGCCGAGATAGTAGCCGCGCGTGCGCAGCTCGCCCGCGGTCAGCTCCTTGTCGCCGATATTGTAGAGCAAGAGCGCCTGCACCGAATTGATGTCGGAGCGGCCACGGCGATCGAATTCATCCTTGATGACATCGAGCAGGCGGCGATGCAGCCGCTCCACCAACGTCAATGCTTCCAGATAGAGCGGCTGCACCGGCGACTGGCCTGCGGCAGCGCGGTCAGCGGTTTCCACCGCCGTCGCAACGGCATTCTTCATGACACTTCCCCTGTTGTCGTTTTTATCGACTTATAATCGACGAAACTTTGGTCCCGCCTGATAGCTGCAACTTAGGGGAGCGGTTTGAAGAACCGCTTAAATAAGACAATAAAGAGAGAATGAATTTAAGACAGTGAATCGCGGATTAAGCCCATGGATCAAGGGCTTTTCGCAACTTCCCATTCACGGTGGGACCGCGATGTTCACGCTTTCGTCCCGCTCGGTGTCGCATTCCAAAACACCCTGGGTCGCGGTTTGAAAGGCGCACGTAAGAGGTGTGGCACGGCGCTTAAGACGGTCAAAACCTTAAGGCGGATTCACCTAAAATTGGAGGCGAGCAGATTTTGGGACAGCCTTCCCGGTTTTCGGCGATCCGTTTTCACATTGCTATGGCGGACGCTCCCGCGCGGCCATCCAGGCGAGCGCGAGATAGGCGGCCAGCATGACGGCCTCGCCACCAACGACCAGAAGGCTGCCGCCGTAGATTCCCGGAAACATCAATTCGATCACCGCCATCGAGACGACGGTCGTGAGCCAGACCACAGCGCCCCAGGGCGTGGCGAGCCAGAGCCCGACCGCGGCGACGAGCTCGATCACCGCGAAATAGACGGTCGCGGCCTGCCAGGCCATCGGCTGGTTTTCGAACGCATCGTCCTCGCCGCCGACGAAGCCCGTGACCTGCGCCCAGTGGTAAAGGCCCTTGATGATCGACAGCACGGCCATGACGCGCAGGAACAGCACGAGCCGCCGCGTCCAGACGTTCTCATCGCCCTCGATCCGCTCGGATGACATCGAAGACGCCATCATGTGGTCGCGCATCATATGATCGCGCATCCTGTCCCGCGCGCCCTCACGCGGCGAGATGTCAGACATGCGCCGGCCCGCCGGCTATCGCCAAATCAGTGTCCATGCCAGCACTCATGGCCCTCCGGCGCGGCAAAATCAACCTACGGCCGCTTTGCTTCTGGTCAAATGACCGGCGCGCGCCTAGATGTTAGAACTGGATAAATTCCAGTCCGCCGGCTTAAAGACGAGGCAATTCCATGGCGATCAAATTCGGCCGTCCGATCGAAATGCGCGACGTGTCGCGGCGCGAAGCCGCAACCGCCGCCCCTGCCCTAGATCTGACGGTCCGCCCGCGCCGAAACCGCAAGGCGGAGTGGGCGCGGCGCATGGTGCGCGAGAACGTGCTCGCCACCGACGATCTGATCTGGCCCTTGTTCGTCACCGGCGGTCACAACATCCGCGTGCCGATCGCCTCGATGCCGGGCGTCGACCGCCTTTCGGTCGACCAGATCGTGCGCGACGCCGAGCGCGCGGCCAAGCTCGACATTCCCTGCCTTGCGCTGTTTCCCTATACCGATCCGTCCTTGCGCGATGAGCAGGGGTCGGAGGCCCTAAACCCCGACAACCTCGTCTGTCAGTCGGTGCGCGCGATCAAGAAAGAGTTTCCGGACATCGGCGTGCTTTGCGACGTGGCCCTCGATCCCTTCACCAGCCATGGCCATGACGGCCTCATCGAGGACGGCAGGATTCTCAACGACGAGACGGTGGCGGTGCTGGTGCGCCAGGCGCTGGTGCAGGCCGAAGCGGGCTGCGACATCATTGCGCCGTCGGACATGATGGACGGCCGCGTCGGCGCCATCCGCGAGGCGCTCGACCGCGCCGGCTTCGTCGACGTACAGATCATGGCCTATGCCGCGAAATATGCCTCCGCTTTCTACGGCCCGTTCCGCGACGCCATCGGGTCCGCCAAGACGCTGACCGGCGACAAGCGCACCTACCAGATGGACAGCGCCAATTCGGACGAGGCGCTCCGCGAGGTCGAGCTCGACATCGCGGAAGGAGCGGACATGGTGATGGTGAAGCCAGGCATGCCCTATCTCGACGTGCTGCGCCGCGTGAAGGATGCGTTCGGCATGCCGACCTTCGCCTATCAGGTCTCCGGCGAATACGCGATGATCGCGGGCGCCGCGCAAAACGGCTGGATCGATGGCGAGCGCGCGATCATGGAAAGCCTGGTCGGCTTCAAACGCGCCGGCGCCGACGGCGTGCTCACTTATTTCGCGCCGCAGGCAGCCGAGAAGCTGAAGCGCGCACGCTGAAGCGTTTCAGGGCGCGGCCTGCGCCGTCGGATGCGGGCCGCAAAAGGCGCGGAGCGCGTCGCGCCGCTCCTTGGAAACCACGGTAATCGGATAGATCGGCACCCGCGTTTCTTGTGCGAAAAACGGATGCGGCCAGGTCTTTCCGCTGAGCCGCCAACCGATCACGCGGCCGATGGCGCCCAGCATCAGCGACAGCTTGATGCCGCTAGAACCGGCCGGCGCCTCGCCGACGGCATATTTCCCCATGATGGCGCCGGTTGGGGGACCGACGACCTCATCCGGTTTCGGCACATCAAGGATCTCAGCGAAGAGACCCACAAACGGCACAGCCGGACCAAGGGTGTTGCCGACCGGTGTGTTGCAGCACTTCGCATACCAGCGATAAAGCCCCTTCGGCGTCAGCCGAAGTCCGACGATGCGATCCTGTCCTTTGGTGAAACTGACCGCGGCGGGCGCGACCTGGATGATATCGCTGCCGCCATTCTTGTTGAGAAGATCGGCGCGGCCGAGCTCATGGGCAAAGGCCTGGCAATCGTCGCAATAGCAGGTCACGCGATTGACGGTCCGTGGCGATGGATCGGTGACGATCCCCCGCACCTCCCCGCAGCGGCAACGCACCTCGACTTGTCCGTCCATGCGTCGGCCCTCGCTCCTCAAGGATGCAATCGCGCTATCCGGCTCAAAATTAGCCGCAGCGCCCGGGTGATCCAAGTCACTCGTGCGTGGCCGCAACGCCGGAATATTTCTTCTTGTTCATGGTGCCGCAGCCTTGCGGCGGCGCAGTCGGTTCCCATGTCCTTGCCCGAGGGGAAAGTCCCTCACGGAGGTGAGGCATGTCCTATCAAGGTCCCGGCAGCGGCGGCTGGCAGAGCGGCGGTCCGCCGAATTATCAGCACGCATACGATCCCTATCTGGAACCGGAGCTGTTTCGCGGCGTGCTGACGCGGCGCGTGATTGCGTTCATCATCGACGTGATCGTGCTGTCGATACCCATCGTGTTGGCAATCCTGTTCATCGCCGTGTTCGGTCTGGTGACGCTCGGGCTCGGCTGGACGCTGTTCTGGCTGGTGTCGCCCGCCTCCGTGATCTGGGCCTTGGTCTATTACGGCACCACCCTCGGCGGACCGCGTTCGGCCACCATCGGCATGCGGGTGATGGACCTGGAATTGCGCACCTGGTACGGCGCGCCCGGCTATTTCGTGCTGGGTGCGGCGCACGCGGTGGTGTTCTACATTTCGATCTCGGTGCTCTCGCCGCTGATCCTGTTGATCGGCCTGTTCAATGCGCGCCGGCGCCTTGCACACGACTTTCTGCTCGGAACCGTGGTTATCAACAACTCTGTTCGTTCGCCGGTCGGCCAGGCCGCGCGAACCTACTAGGCAAACCGATTGACCATCAGCCTCCGCGGCGCGATGCTAGCCCCACTGCTTCGCCCCGGAGGCTCACAGGAATTCCTTGACCCAGCACTCGCGTGACACTCCGCAATTCTACCTGACGGCGCCCTCGCCCTGCCCTTATCTGCCGGGCCGGCACGAGCGGAAGGTGTTCACGCATCTGGTTGGCGACAAAGCGGGCGATCTCAACGACCTCCTCACCCATGGCGGCTTCCGCCGCAGCCAATCCATCGCCTACCGCCCCGCCTGCGACCAGTGCCGGGCCTGCGTTTCCGTGCGCGTGGTGGCGAACGAATTCCGCCCGTCGCGCAGTTTCCGCAAGGTTTTTGCACGCAACGCCGACGTCATCGGCGAGCAGCGCAGCGCGGTGCCGACCTCGGAGCAATATTCGATCTTCCGCGCCTATCTCGATGCGCGGCATCGCCATGGCGGCATGGCCGACATGACCGTGCTGGATTACGCCATGATGGTGGAAGACAGCCATGTCGAGACCCGCATCATCGAGTATCGGCGCCGCGGCCCCGACTCCGGCGTCACCGGCCGCGGCCAGGAGCTGTTGGCGGTCGCGCTGACCGACGTGCTCTCCGACGGGCTTTCGATGGTTTATTCCTTCTTCGACCCGTCGGAAGAAAGCCGCTCGCTCGGCACTTTCATGATCCTGGACCACATCGCCCGCGCGCGGCGCCAGGGCCTGCCTTACGTCTATCTCGGGTACTGGATCGAGGGCTCCAAGAAGATGGACTACAAAGGCCGCTTCCTGCCGCAGCAGCGGCTCGCGCCGTCGGGCTGGCTGCGCGTGGATGCCGCGGGCGACGTCACGAGCGAGCCGCAAGACTAGCGAAGCCACAGACTATCATCACCCGCGAAAAGCGGTTGATCCAGTATTCCAGAGACGTCAGTGCTTGAATCGGTACGTCGCCGCTTACTGGATCGCCCGGTCAAGCCGGGCGAAGACGGTTGGGGGTTCACCCGCTCACATAATCCCACACCAGCTTCGCGTTCAGCACGATGATCAGCGCTGCTGTCATGACGGCCAGCGCCGTGAGCCAGCGGGGCGCCGCATAGGGGCCCATCTTGGCCTTGCTTGCGGTGAACATCACGAGCGGCACCATCGCAAAGGGCAGTTGCAGGCTGAGCACGACCTGGCTCAGGATCAGGAGCTGCCCCGTCGCCCTCTCGCCGGCCCAGATCGTCACCACGACCGCAGGGACGATCGCGATCATCCGCGTCACGAGGCGACGCAGCCACGGCGCGATGCGAAAATTCAAAAATCCTTCCATCACGATCTGGCCCGACAGCGTCGCAGTGATGGTCGAGTTCAAGCCGCAACAGATGAGCGCGACGGCAAACAGCGTCGGCGCGAGCGTCGAGCCGAGCAGCGGTGCGAGGAAGGCATGCGCCTGGTCGAGCTCGGCGACGTCGATCTTGCCTACGCGATGGAACGTCGCCGCGGCGAGGATCAGGATCGAGGCATTGATGACGAAGGCGAAGCACAGCGCGATCGAGGAATCGATGGTGGCAAGCGAAATCGCTTCGCGTTTTTCGGCCTCGGTATCGCCATAGCCGCGCGTCTGTACCAGCCCGGAATGCAAATAGAGATTATGCGGCATCACCGTCGCGCCGAGAATGCCGAGCCCGAGATACAGCATCTCGTGATTGGCGACGAGATCGCGGCTTGGCACGAGCCCGCGGAGCACCGCGCCCCAGTCGGGATCGGCGAGTGCGATCTGCACCGCAAAACAGGCGGCGATCACGCCCAGCATCGCCACCACGAAGGCCTCGATCCAGCGGAAGCCGAACGCCTGCAGCGCGAGGATGAGGAAGACATCGGCTGCGGTGATGATGACGCCGATCCCGAGCGGGATGTGAAACAGGAGATTGAGCCCGATCGCGGTGCCGATCACCTCCGCCAGATCGGTCGCTGTGATCGCAACCTCGGCCGATAGCCACAGCGGCAGCGCGACAGCGCGCGGGAAGGAATCGCGGCAGGCCTGCGCGAGGTCGCGACCTGCGCCAACGCCGAGCCGCGTGCACAGCGATTGCAGGATGATCGCCATCAGGTTCGACAGCAGCGCGACTGTGAGCAGCGCGTAGCCGAATTTGGAGCCGCCCGCGAGCGAGGTCGCCCAGTTGCCGGGATCCATATAGCCGACGGCGACCAGATAGCCCGGCCCCAGGAACGCAAGCAGCTTGCGCCAGAACGATCCCCGGCTCGCCGTCCGCACCGAGCCGAACACGTTCGATAGCGAGGGCTCACCCCGCTCGCCCCGCCAAGCGGGCGCGAGCCGGGCGCCGGCTGGCGCGAATTCCCGAGCTGAATCAGGCTCTAATTCGGATGATCTGGCGTCCATCCGCCGAAGATGGCGTACTTCTCCATTAAATGCAACTCATTCGCAAGAGCATCTAGCCGATTTGGTTAGAGCGCCGGCCTGTCACGCCGGAGGTCGCGGGCGAATTTGCGGGCCCGCCGGCCGCGAATAATGAAAAATTAACCATGATCGCGCCCTGATGAGGCTGCGGCGCAGGTCGCCGACTCGCCGGCAGGATCTGCGCGGCGGCAGTGCTTTCTCCTGAAAAGAGCGCGCCACGGGGGCTTCACCATGCTGTCCACTGAACTCCGTCTCAGGCCGCCATCGCAGGCCCCGATTGCCTGCAAGATCTGCGAGGGCGCGTCCGCGCTTTACGGCGTCGTCGACATGCACCGCCCCTGCGAAATTCCCGGCGGTATGCGCCCGCCCCTCTCCGGCGTGCCCGTCTACTACCGCCGCTGCGCGCGTTGCGGCTTTCTGTTCACCGACGCTTTCGATGATTGGGACCATGAGCAGTTCAGGACGCACATCTACAATGACGGCTACCCTGCGTTCGATCCCGAGAAGCTCACCAAACCTTCGGGCGGCAACGCCGAGGTGGTGGCCAATCTTTGGGCGCCGTTCAAGGCCGAGATGCGCGTCATGGATTTCGGCGGCGGCAACGACGTGCTGTGCAGCGTGTTGCGCGCGCAGGGCTTCAAGGAAGCCGTGACCTACGATCCAATGGTGCCGGACCACGCCACACCGCCGCAGGGCAAATTCGATCTCGTTACCTGTTTCGAGACGCTGGAGCATCTGCCTGATCCCGTCGCCGGCGTTGCCAGGATCATCGAGTATGTGGCCGAGCCGGGCGCGGTGCTCTATTCAACGCTGACGCAGCCGGACGATTTCGAGCGGCAGGGCCTGTCCTGGTGGTATGTCGGCCCGCGAAGCGGCCACATCTCGATCTTCTCCAAGCAGGCGCTTGCGATGGCATGGTCCCGTCACGGCTACCGGACGGTGTCGTTCAATCCCGGCACGCATCTGGCGTTCCGTAAGCTGCCGCCGGAATGGGGACTCACAGCGCTGCAGGGCTGAGTGGTCGCGTTCGAGACGCAGACGCCCTTGTCGGAATGCGCGATCGCGTTCGTTCTGAAGAAGCTCTGAGATAGTCCGGCGTCTTGTCGGAAATCGGGTGGACCAACGCCGAGACGAGAACGACCTCGCGTGCTCGTGAGCACAAATCTTTCAGGCGCGTGACAGGCCTTGTCGGAAATCGGGTGGGATCGCCCGTCTTCACCTCACATGTTGCAGAGAACAACACGTGGGAGTCTTCCGATGTCCGTTTCCGAACTGCCTCATCTGCCGCCGACCTTCAACCGGCTGGCCTGGTCCAATCTTGCTGCGCAATCCGCCGAACAGATTGCGCTTGCCGCGGCGCCCATCGTTGCCGTGCTCATGCTCGGTGTCGCCGAGGGCGAAACCGGCCTGTTGCAGACCGCGCTGACGCTGCCCTTCATCCTGTTCGCAATTCCTGCCGGTCTTCTCACCGACCGCATCTCGCGGCGGAAATTGATGGCGGGCGCCGAAGCGCTGCGCGCGGCCTCGCTGGCAGCGATCCTCGTGCTGATTGCATTCGGCGGGCTGACCTTGCCCCTGCTCTGTCTGCTCGGCTTTATCGCCGTGTGCGGAACGGTGGCCTACAGCGTCGCAGCACCCGCACTGGTACCCTCGCTGGTGACACCTGAGCTACTCCCGGCCGCCAATGCCCGCATCGAGCTCGCCCGCACGGTTGCGTTCGCGAGCGGGCCTGCGCTCGGCGGCGTGCTGGTCGGCTGGGTGGGCGCAGCACCCGCATTCGGCTTTGCCGCGGCACTTTCGGTTGTCGCTGTCGTCCTGCTGTCGGGGCTCTATGAGCCGGCGCGCGAGGCTGCGCCACGCCGCCATCCGCTGCAGGACACCAAGGAAGGCGCTTCCTTCGTCTTGCATCACGCGCTGCTGCGGCCGGTGTTCATCACGCAGTTCATCTTCAACACCGGCTCGTTCCTGGTGCTCGCGGTGTTCGTCCCGTATGCCGTGCGCCGGTTTGGCGTCTCAGCGATCGGCGTCGGCACGACGCTTGCGATGTATGGTGTCGGCATGGTGGTCGGCGCGCTGCTCGCGACGCGAGTGTTGAAGCGGTTCGCCTTCGGCACCGTGATCGGCCTCGGCCCGGTCACCGGCTTCGTCGCCGCTGCGGTGATGGCGCTCACCACGGTTTTCCCGACGCCCCTGCTCGCCGGCCTGAGCTTCTTCCTGCTCGGTGTCGGCCCGATCCTGTGGGTGATCTCGACGACGACGCTGCGGCAATCGGTGACGCCGGCGCGCCTGCTCGGCCGGGTCTCGGCGATCAACATCCTGAGCTACGGCGCGCGCCCGCTCGGCTCGGCGCTGGGCGCTGTGGTCGGCGGCCTCTACGGGGCGGAAGCCTGCCTCTACCTCGCCGTCGCGATCTTCGGCGCGCAGGCGCTGGTGATCCTGCTCTCGCCCGCTGTCGCGCTGTCGCGGCAGCCGGAGATGGTTGCAGAGGCCTGCAGCGCCTAGACCGGGATCGGTCCGATGGATCGTGCCTGGAGAAAAGACTGAAGCGCGATGGTGAAAACCATCGCGCTCTTAGCGTGCCCGGGTCAGCTCTTCAAATAGCGCTCATAGCTTCCGGTCATCGCTTCATTGGCGGCGATATCGGGATCGAGCGTGTAGAGGTCCTGGGCGCGGCCTATGCCGCGCAGCGCGTAACGGCCGGTCGAGACCAGATAGCGCCGCCCGGCGGCATCGAGTCCCTTGGAGAACTCCGACGAGGCCAGGAATTCGCGGTCGATCGAGTTGCACATCGAGGCGATGCGGCTGACCTCGTTGACCGCCGGGCCCACCACGGTGAAATCGAGTCGATCCTCGCTGCCGATATTGCCATAAAAGACCTCCCCGACATGCAGGCCGACATAGGCCGTGGTCACCGGTCGGTCATCCTGCGTCCGGCGCTCATTGAGCGCCTTGATATTGAGGCGGAAGCTGTGCTCGGCCGAAAGCGCGGCACGACGCGCTACCGCCATGTCCTCGCCGGTGAAGATCGCGAGCACGCCATCGCCGATCAGCTTCAATACGTCACCGCCGGCTTCGTGGATCGCCTCGATCGAGGCGTCGGCATAGTCGTTAAGGAATGGGATAATTTCGTCGGGCCCGATGCTTTCGGAAATCCTCGTCGAGCCGCGCAGGTCGGAAAACCACAGCACCGCATTGATGCGCTCGGTGACGCCGCGGGTGATGCGCCCGCGGAGCACTTGCTCGGAGGCGTCGCGGCCGAGATAGACGCGTCCGAGCGTGCGCGCGATATCCATCTGCTGCGCGGACTTGATCGCAAGCCCAAGCACCGGCACCAGGTCGCGGAGCGCTTCCAGCTCACTTTCGCTGAAGGCCCGCTCGCGCCGCGTCGTGAAGTAGGAATAGAAACAGTCCATCTGGCCGAGCGTGCCGGCATCGCCGAAGCGATGGATGAAGGCCAGAAAATGCCGATGCCCCTTGTCGACGAGATCGCCGATCATGGAGAAATTGAGCGAGGCACTGTCGGCGAGGTCGAGCTGAAGCTCGTCGTGGCCGTTTTCCAGCATGTGATGGAAGGCGGAGCGCCGCCAGTTCTTGGCCGCATCGCCATCGGCGGATGACCTGTATTCGAACGTATCGCCCTCGTTGGTGGGCCTGTCATTCCAGCGGAATCCCCGCCCCTCATAGATCGGGTGCAGCGTGTCGATGAAAGCAAGGACGCGCGAGAGCGGAAGTCCGCTGGCACGGCAGCGCTCGGAAAAGCCCCGGATCAGATCGGGTTCGGGAAGACCGGTGAGGCCCTGGCCGACGAGCCAGTTCATCAGGTCGATGCGGGAGGAGAGTTCCATGCGGCCATTATGCCGTGCAATGCGGCAAAGCGAAAGCAGCGAGGCTCGCTGCTTGACGTTGAGAGTTTCGTGCGCGCAAATGCTGCAGAAATGCGACAAGCAAGCACAAGGGCGTCGCTGACATGAGCGGGCGCCGCCTCCCCGTCATCCTGGCACTCGGCACCGCGCAGACGCTGGCCTGGGCCTCGAGCGTCTATCTGCCGGCTATCCTGGCCGATCCGATCGCGCATGATCTCAAAATATCCGCGAACTGGATCTTTGGCGCCTACTCCGGCGCGCTTGTGATCGCGGGCCTGCTCGGGCCGCGTATCGGCCGCCAGATCGACCGCGTCGGCGGCCGACCGGTGTTGTCGCTCTCCAACCTGATGCTCGCCGGGGGTCTTGCGCTGCTCGGCTTTGCCAACTCGGTTTCCATGCTGATGATCGCGTGGCTCCTGCTCGGGATCGGCATGGGCTACGGCCTCTACGATGCGGCCTTCGGCGCGCTTGGCCGCGCCTATGGCGAGGCTGCGCGCGGGCCCATCACCGGCATCACGCTGATCGCAGGCTTTGCCTCGACCGTGGGCTGGCCGCTCACAGCCTACGGACTGGCGCATATCGGCTGGCGCGACACCTGCTTTGCCTGGGCGGCGGCGCATATCGTGATCGGCCTGCCGCTCAATCTTTTGATGCTACCGCCGGTGCAAACGACAAGCGCGGCGGCGGAGGCCATGGCCAAACCGCACATCCCGATCGATCGCACCATGGTGCTGCTGGCACTGGCCTTCGCGCTGGTCTGGATCGTGACGGGGGCGATGGCGGCGCAATTTCCCCGCATCCTGGAAGCGGCGGGCGCTTCGCATGTCGAGGCGATCGCGGCCGGCGCGCTGATCGGGCCTGCACAGGTGCTCGCCCGGATTTTCGAGGTCAGTTTCCTGAGCCGCTATCACCCGATCGTCTCGGCGCGCCTTGCCTTCGCGATGCATCCGCTCGGCGCGCTGATCGTGGCGCTGACGGGAGGCACAGCCGGTGCGACCGTGTTCGCGATCTTTCATGGCGCGGGCAATGGCGTGATCACGATCGCGCGCGGGACATTGCCGCTCGCGATCTTCGGCCCGAAGAATTACGGCTATCGGCTCGGCATCCTGGGCGCGCCGGCCCGCATGGCGCAGGCCCCGGCGCCCCTGATTTTCGGCTTTTTGATCGACTGGATGGGAGGCGGCGTCCTGATCGTCTCGTCCGCGCTCAGCCTGGTGGCGCTGGGGGCGCTGTTCCTGCTGAACGTACGATCTCGACTGTCCGAGAACTAGGCGGCCCTTCCCTTCGCCAACGATTTCGCGCACAACCATCCCATGAACGACAACAGCACCCAAGATCGCAGCCTCCGGGGCTTGTGGAAATGGGCGACCACGCCGCCACAGGCCTATGTGGTCTATGTGCTCGCGCTGATCCTGGTCTGGGGAATCTCGTTCCTTGCGGGCACGCTGAATCCGAAAAGAACCCCCGGCCCGCACCCGCCGCCTCTTTCGACACAGCAGCGTTAGCACTCGGGCTTACGGATTCCTGACCTCGGAGGTCGCGACCCAGATGCCCGCGAACACCGCGATCAGCCCGAGCACCAGATTGGGCGTGATCGGCTCGCCGACAAGCTGGGTCGCCAGCAACGCCGCCGCTATCGGGTTGGCGGTCATGGTGTTGGCCACGCGTGTGGGGCTCGCCCGCTCCAGCGCCAACACCCAGAAAATGAAAGCGGCCGCCCCGCCGCCGACGCCGAGATAGATGCCGGCGATCCATTGCGGTGTAGCGAAGCCCTTCAGCGACGCGATGCTGCCTGTGAGGGTGCCGATGACGATCAGCGCGGCAGCGCCCGCCCCCATGCCGACGGTCAGGAAGCCGAGCGCGCTGGAGCGCCGCATCAACGGGCGCGACAGTACGGTGTAGACGGCATTGCAGAGCACCGCGGCCAGCATGATCAGCTCGCCGCGCCAGGCGCCTTGCGGCGCGGCCGACAGCCCCGCCGCGAGCGCGGCAGCCACGCCAAGCACGGCAATCAGGACGCCGAGTGTTTTGCGCCACGTCAGCGTCTCGAAGCCGAGCAGCGCCGCCATCACCATGGTGGAGAGCGGCAACGTCGCCAGCGCAAGCGAGGCGCGGGCCGCGGTCGTGAACGAGATCGCGAGGTTGTAGAGGATGAAGAACAGCCCGAAGAAACAGACGCCGAGAAACGCGACCGCCGGCCAGTCACTGCGCGCCGGCCAGCGCACCTTTAGCAACAGCGCAGCCGGAAGCACGCAGGCAAAGCCGATGCCCCAGCGCAGGATCGCCAGCGAGATCGGATCGGCGCCGGTGACGAGATAGCGCGTGATCGCGGCAGCCGTGCCGCCGAGGCCGCTCGACAACAGCGCAATCGCGACACCGATCCACTCCTCCACGGGATTCCCTTGCTGCATGACGGCGATCATATCCGCGCCCGGGACAGAACCTGTCAGCAGCGACGCCGTCCAAACTGGCAGCAGACTGGCAGCAGCTTCGATCGATCGCGCATCAATGCGCCTACGGAGAATCGCCCCAGATGGTGGCCTCGGTCCAGCCGAGCTCTTCGAATTCACCCGCCCGCAGCGGCGCCTCGCCAACCGCGAAGAACTCGTCGAGCTGCGGCGGCTTGATGGTGGTACCGGCCAGCATGGCGTGCGCCTGGCCGCGGTGATGAATCTGGTGCTGGAACAGATGCATCAAGAGGCGGTCCCGCCGCTCCGTCTGGACCGCGGTGTCGCGATTGATCCGCACGATGGTGTCGAGGCGTTCCGGCGTAAGCGCCTCGCAATGGGCAATCAGCCGCCGGTCGATCGCCGCCTGCGCGGACTTCAGCTCGGCGAGGCGCGGATATGGAATCTGATTCGCCCACGCCTTCGGTCCGAGCCAGCCGCCCTCGAGCGCGTCAACGTAGAAGAGGTCGATGATGTAGATGTGGTTCAGCGTCGCCTGCAGGCTTGGAAAGAAGCCGGTACGCTCGGTTTCGAGTTCCGCCTGTTCGAGCCCGGCGCAGGCTGCAAGCAAGCGGTGATTGGCCCAGGCATTGTTGTAGGCGAAAGCGCGATAGGTCTGGACGAGATCGGCGGCCATGCGGGTCCTCACGGTGCGAGACCCTATGCTATCACATCCAAAGCCAAGGCGGCGGCGCTCAGCGAAGGTCATGATGACTTCGCACCAGCGGGCTGCTCTCTCGCCAGCAGGCATCAGCTTTGCAGCCATCGAACAGATCCTCTATGCTGCGTGGACATGAGCTTGGGAAGCGCAACATGACCAAGTATCGATATCTGCCGGTAAGGCGCTAGCCGCCAAACGGGATGCAAAGCGATCGCGACGGGATCACGAGGTCTCTGGACCCTGAAATGCAATAACGCGACCTGCCGCGTCAGCCGACATCCCGACATGGGAGCGAAGGTCGAGCAATTGCGCTGACGTCCGCATTTCGTCTCAGCTTGCCGATCGCAAAAGCCGAGGGGATTGCAATGGCTGTGCTTCGCAGCGCGACACCGGAGCGGTTGAGTACATTTTCCGACGGCGTATTCGCCGTGCTCATCACTGTGCTTGTGCTGGAATTGCGACCGCCGGAGATTCCCACCTTCAAGGCGCTGCTGCAGCTCTGGCCGACCTGGCTAAGCTACGCCGTAAGCTATTTGTTCATTGCGATCGTCTGGACCAATCATCATTATCTCTTGCGTTATGCCGACGAGGCGACCCCACGTCTGCTCTGGTTCAATTTCGCGCATCTGTTCTCAATGTCGCTTTTGCCGCTCTCCACCGCGTGGATGGCCGTCAGCCGGCTGGCCCCGCAACCGGTTGCCTTCTATGCGACGGTCTTCTTCCTGGTCAACGCGACCTATATCTGCCTGATCTGGGAGCTGATCGAGACGGACCCGACCGAAGAGGCGTCGCGCAAGGTGGCCCGGATCATGCGATACCGTTCGATGGCGACGCTGTTCCTGTTTGCGCTGGCGGCAATCGTGGCGCTGAAATATCCGGTGGCCGGGCTCGGGATCTGCATCTGTTGCCTGATCGTCTATCTGAGACCCGATCCGCCAGGAGTAGCGCAAGGAACAGAAACTGAGATTGCCACCAAGGAGTGATGCTGCGCGTGGCTCGCTATCGCGACGACTCACGCAGCGGCAGCGGATAGTCGACCGGCTGGTCTGCGAATTTGGGCGGCCGCGTGAGCAGCCGCTTCAGCAGCGCCACCATTCCACGGCGGTCGAAGTCGACGATCACCTCGTGGTGCTTCATGCCCTTGCCGCCTTTGACAAGGCCGAGATCGCGGACGACGCAGTAGTGACCATCGCTCATACGAGCCAGTCGGCAATTCCTGAACATCATTGGAGAATGCACGGGCCCGCGATTTCGTCAAATCTTGACTGCGAACGACTCGTGAACCTTTGAAGCCCCGATGAAACTTTAATGATGCGGACAGCGCTCGACTTCGACGGTGACGTGGCTCAGGCCCTTCAGTCCGTGCAGCCGTTCCTTGTAAGTCGCGGGCTCAAGCGGCGCGTCCGAGACGAGCGAGATCACCGCCGCGCAATGGCCGGGGCCGACCTGCCAGACATGCAAATCGGTGATGCGGTCTTCGCCGGCTTCCAGCCGCGCCCGAATGCCGCGTTCCAGTCTCTGGTCGGCGCTGACATCGAGCAGCACGCTCCCGGCATCCCGGATCAGTGTATAAGCCCAGCTCGCGATCACGACGCTGCCAATGAGGCCGACGGCTGCGTCCGCCCTCGCCCATCCCGTGTACATCCCGAGCGTCAGCGCTGCGATCGCCAGCACCGAGGTTGCGGCATCCGCCAGCACGTGCACATAAGCCGCGCGAAAATTGTTGTCGCGCTGATGGCGGTCGTGGCCATGATTGTGATCATGATGGTCATGGGGGTGGTCATGATCGTGATCATGATCATGCGCATGGCCATGATGATGGTGATCATGGTCGTCACGCAACAACCAGGCGCTGACGAGGTTGACGGCAAGCCCGAGACAGGCCACCGCAATCGCCTCTGCATAGGCGATCGACGCCGGCGAAACCAGCCTGAGCACGCTCTCATAGGCGATCTGGATCGCGATGATGCCGAGGATCAGCGCGCTGGAGAAGGCGGCAAGATCGCCGAATTTTCCGGTGCCGAAGGAAAAGCGCGCATTGCCGGTATGACGGCGCGCGAACATGTAGGCGGCGCCGGCAATGCCGAGCGCGGCGGCATGGGTGCCCATGTGCCAGCCGTCGGCGAGCAGCGCCATCGAGCCGAAGAACGAGCCGGCCGTGATTTCCGCGACCATCATGACCACCGTCAGCGCCACCACAAACCAGGTGCGGCGCTCATTTTGCGCATGCTTCTCGCCAAGGAAGACGTGATCATGCGTCCAGTTGTTCAGGGAATGGGAGTGCATCGGCCGGCCCTCTAAATGGGTCAGGATCTTCCCGACGATATAACGCGCCTGGAAACGAATACTATCACATCGCGCGGCGGTCTCAGAGCCCGACCGCAACCAGTTCCTCCGGGATTGGGCCGCCGCCAACCGGAAATACGATGAGCTGCTTGCCGCCGGCCATGTAGGTCATCGGCGCGCCGGTCGCGTTCGACGGCAACTCGATTTCTGCCAGCTTTTCGCCGGTCGTCTTGTCGTACACCCACAAATGAGGATCGAGATTGTGGAGATCATAGATCGGCCGGTTCTTGCTGGGCTCGAAGTGCGGCGCGCTCAGATATCCTTGCGGCCGATTTTATTCCACCGGCTTGCCGAACTTGTTCGACTTCGGCAGGCCATGCGCGAGGCGGCCGGCATCGGCGCGATTGCCGCGCCAGTCCGCCAGGTCTTTCATGGACATGCTCTGGTCGCGGCCGGCGCCGTCCTTCCAGGCGAGCCCCACCTTGGAATCGAAGGTGGTGACGTCGGACAGCTCAGCCTTCAAGTATTTCTGCAACCTCACGCCGCGCCCGCGCGCCATCTCCGGCACCTGGTCGATGCCGAACACCACCATCTTGTGGTTGGTGCCGATCGCCGCAACCATGTCGCCTGCGACCACCGCGATCGCCCTCGCCTCCGCCGGCGTCTTCACATTCATCACCTGCTTGCCCTTGCGGGTGTTGCCGACGCAATCGTCCTCGGTGACGACAAAACCCTGGCCATCGGTGCTCGCGATCAGGAATTTGCGGCCGCCCTTGTTGACGAACAGCGAGACGATCGCCGCGTCCTGGTCGAGGTCGACAAACATGCGGATCGGCTCGCCATGGCCGCGCCCGCCCGGCAGCTTCGCGACATCGAGCGAATAGAATTTGCCGTTGGTGGCGAACAGCAGCAGCTTCGAGGTGCTCTCGGCGAAGAAGGCCTGATCGAGCTTGTCGTCGGTCTTGAAGGCAAGGCCGGAGAGATCGGCCATCTGGCCCTTCATCGTGCGCACCCAGCCCTTTTCGGAGACCACGACGGTCACCGGCTCGCGCTCGACAAAGGCTTCCTCGATCGCGGCAAGGTCGTGCTCGGGCGCATCGGCAAAGGTGGTGCGCCGCTTGCCGAGCGACGTCTTCGGTCCGAACATGTCGCGGACCTTCTTCACCTGCTCGCCGACTTTGGCCCACTGCTCGGTTTCCGACCCGAGCAGGCCCTTGATGCCCTTCAATTCGGCGCGGAGGTTCTTGTCCTCCGTCTTGATCTCCATCTCCTCGAGCTTGCGCAAATTGCGCAGGCGCATGTTGAGGATGGAATCGGCCTGGATGTCCGTGAGCTTGAAGGTCTTGATCAGGACCGGCTTCGGCTCGTCCTCGGTGCGGATGATCCTGATCACCTTGTCGATGTTCAGATAGGCGATCAGATAGCCGCCCAGCACTTCCAGCCGATGTTCGATCTGGGTCTTGCGGTAGTTGGTGCGACGGATCAGCACATCGCGCAGATGGTCGAGCCATTCGCGCAAGCACTCGGCGAGGCCAACCACCTTGGGTACCTTGCCCTTGATCAGCACGTTGAGGTTCAACGGCACGCGGCTTTCCAGCTCGGTCAGCCGGAACAGCGATTCCATCATCAATTCGGGATCGACGGTGCGCGACTTCGGCTCGATCACGAGGCGAACATCTTCCGCCGATTCATCGCGGACGTCGCCAACGAGTGGGAGCTTCTTCTCGTTAAGCAATTCGGCGATCTTCTCGACCAGCCGCGATTTCTGCACCAGCCACGGGATTTCGGTGATGACGACCACCCAGGTGCCGCGCGCGCCTTCTTCCTGCGTCCATCGCGCGCGGGTGCGGAACGCGCCGCGGCCGGTGACATAGGCCTCCGCAATGGCTTCCTTGGAATCGACGATAATGCCGCCGGTCGGGAAGTCCGGGCCCTTGACCCATTTCAGCAGCGATTTCGACTTGGCTTCGGGCTTGTCGATCAGGTGCAGCGCGGCGTCGCACAGTTCGGCGGCGTTGTGCGGCGGGATCGAAGTCGCCATGCCGACGGCGATACCCTGCGCGCCGTTGGCGAGCAGGTTCGGGAAGCCGCCCGGGAGAACCGCGGGTTCCTTGCCGCTGTTGTCGTAGGTGGGCTTGAGCTCGACCGCGTCCTCGTCGATGCCCTCCAGCATCAAGCGCGCGACATCGGTCAGCCGCGCCTCGGTGTAACGCATCGCGGCAGGGTTATCGCCGTCGATATTGCCGAAATTGCCCTGGCCCTCGACCAGCGGATAACGCGAGTTGAAATCCTGCGCCAGACGCACCATGGCGTCATAGATCGCCTGGTCGCCATGCGGATGGTACGAGCCCATCACTTCGCCGACGATCTTGGCCGATTTCTTCGGAATGGTGCCGGGATTGAGGTTGAGCAGGCGCATGCCATAGAGGATGCGCCGGTGCACCGGCTTCAGGCCGTCGCGTGCGTCAGGCAGTGCGCGATGCATGATGGTCGAGAGCGCGTACTGGAGATAACGCTCCTCCAGCGCCTCGCGCAGCGGAACCTCGTGAATCTCGGGCGGTTCAGGCGGAATCAGTGGTTTTCCCATGGGACCGGGTTAACCCCTCCATGCGAATCGGACAAGCCGCGAATCAGGGCCGTTCACCGCGAGAAATGCAGTGCCATTGCAATATATCTGACGTGATCGACATGGGCGGCTTCAGACCGCGGCCTTGCTCGGCCGGCCCTCGATCCCGCTAGCGCTCGATGAAGTGATCGGACAGAGGAGCAGCGCGGCTATGGGCTAGCCGTTTCGCCTTTCCACAACCAGCCTGAAATCAGTAGCCAGTCCGCCATAGTAGCCAGCGAGCACCTCGTACATGGCCCGCTGGGAGCCGTTGGTCGCCTGCTGTGCCGCCTCTTTGCATTTGGCCGCCTTGGCCTCGTATTTCTCCACCTTGGTCCGGAGATCCGTGTCCATGGCGTTGTCCCCTACGCAAAACTACACTCAAGAGGGAGCCTGACACGTCCGCCCGCTCGAAAAGATGGCGCGTGTGGGGAGATTTTGTAGCGTCGCGCGCGGGCCAGCGACTGGCGCCGCGGTCACGGTGCCGATCTCGGTTCTGCAGCGAGCGGACGAAATGCCGGTGGTTGCTACTCGGAGAACCAGCGCGTTTGCGTTGTTTGCGCTGACTCATCCCTCAGGCAGCGCCGCGCCGCCTCGATCTGCGCGTCGGTGGCGCCATGGCTGCGCGCCCACATCTCGGCGGTCGATGCCGAATATTTCGCCACATAGTAGCGAACAACGTTGCACGACATCCGATGCACAATGCCGTGCCGACTGCTCGCCAGAGCGTTCGACGCGGGAGATGAAAGAGCAAGACCCAACGCCGCGACGCCAACCACACGCATCACCATAGTGCCCCCCGTAATGACAATCACGTGAGCACAGAATCAGACTCGACTCACTTCGGCAAATTAATTCGTCTGGATGACGGAAAGAGCTGTCGGCAACTATGCAGCGCGGACACACATGGTTCCATTGCTGCGGAACTCTTGTCTACAATGATGCGATCAGGACGAGATGGCACCCAGCTTCGCGCGCTTCTTGATCACCGCATTGATAAAGCCTTCGCGCGCGTCGGAATGGCCTTGGCCACGCGGCTCCAGCACGTGGCGCAGCAGGAACAACCCGGTGAGCTGGAAACCGTCCTGCAAATCCTGGTCCGACCAATCGTTGGCGCCCTCTTCGCCTTGACGCAGGAATGGCGGCAAACGCAGCAGGCGGTCGCGCCACGGCTCCCCGGCCGTGCGCGATACCGCGCCGCCGGATTTCGGCGAGACATAGACGAGGTCGGTGGTCTCGCCGGTCGCCGCGCAATTGTGCAGATCGAGCCCGAAGCCCAATTCGCTCAGCATCGCGAGCTCAAAGCGCACCAGGTGCACCGCAGCGCCGCCCGCATCGTCAAAGTCGTCGAGTGTGCGCTCCAGCATCTCGTAGATGTCCTCGTGCGGATCGCGCTCGGGCAACAGCCGCGCCAGAGCCGCCAGATGCGTCACGCCATAGACCGCGTGCGGCGACGCCAAGAGGCCGGCTGCGCGCAGCCGCGTGCCGCCCTCGATCGCATAGGTGCCGAGATGCTCGTCCAGGCGCGCACGCCACACCGCGCGCACGCCGTTGCCGGGCTGCAGCAACGGGCGCATCCGCGAGGAGACACCGCCGCGCACAAGCCCGAGGTGCCGGCCATGCCCGCGCGTGAGAAGCTCCGCAATGGCGGAGGTTTCGCCATGCCGCCGCACGCCCAAAACGATGCCGTCGTCGGTCCATTCCATGGATGCAGATTACAGCATGTAGGGCAGATTAGCGCAGCGTAATCCGCCAATTCACCGCAAGTTGCGGCGGGTTACGCTGACGCTAACCTGCCCTACGCCGTCGCGTCACGCGTTGAACCAACCCTGCGCGTCGCCAGTGTAGGAGTAGTAGAGGCCGGCTGCGGTCAGCGCGCAGGACACGATCTCGATCAGGCTGTCGAGCTCAAGGCCGCTGTCGCCGATCACTATGATCAGCGAGAGCACCGAGAGCGCCAGCGCGGCCGCCAGCACCCAGCGCGGCCAGTTCTTGCGCTGCCGCGCGGCGAGCCACACGAAATAGAGCAGAAGCAGGATCTCGCCGCCCGCCAGAATGGTGTTGGCCGTGATCACCTGCTCGCTCATGTCGGCGGTCGGCGTGCGGTCCTGCACCGCGACCGACAGCGAGTCCAGCATCAGGGACGCGTAGAGCAGCACTTCGAACAGAAACACGTTTCTGGGCAGGTTCATGGCATGTTTTATGTCTTATTCCTTGGGGAACTCCAGACCCATCTGACGGTAGCGGTCGGGATCGTCGCCCCAATTCTCGCGCACTTTCACGAACAGGAACAGATGCACGGGAACGCCCAGAATGTCAGCGATCTCTTTTCGCGAATCCGCGCCGATCGCCTTGATCGTGGCGCCGCCCTTGCCGAGCACGATCTTACGCTGGCTTTCGCGCTCGACAAAGATGGTCTGCTCGATGCGGACCGAATTGTCCTTGCGCTCGGTCCAGCTATCGGTCTCGACTGTGGATTGATACGGCAATTCCTGGTGCAGTTTCTGATAGATCTTTTCCCGGGTGATTTCGGCCGCAAGCTGACGCATCGGCGCGTCTGACATCTGGTCTTCGGGATAGAGGAACGGTCCCGCTGGCACCATCTCGCCGAGCGCGGCGCGAAGGTCTTCGACGCCGTCGCCGGACAGCGCCGAGACCATGAAGGTTTTCGCGAAAGGAAGACGGTCGTTCGCTGCCTTCGCCAGCGCCAGCAGCTTTTCGCGCGGCACGAGATCGATCTTGTTCAGCACCAGGATCTTCTCGTGATCCACGCCGGCGAGCCGGGTCAGGATGCTGTCCGCCTCCTCGTCCAACCCGGCCTTGGCGTCGAGCAGCACGCAGACGAGGTCGGCATCATGAGCGCCACTCCAGGCGGTCGAGACCATGGCGCGGTCGAGCCGGCGCTTGGGCTGGAAGATGCCGGGCGTGTCGACCAGGATGATTTGCGCGTTGTGATCGATGACGATGCCGCGGATCAGCGCCCGGGTGGTCTGCACCTTGCGCGAGACGATCGTGACCTTGGAGCCGACCAGCGCATTGACGAGGGTGGACTTGCCGACATTGGGCGCGCCGATCAATGCGACAAAGCCGCAGCGCGTTGCAGCCCTCGCCTCAGCCGTCATTGCTGCCGCCGGCGACGCCTTCGCGCTCGATCATCACGCTCGCCGCAACCTTCTCCGCCGCACGCTTGCTGCCGCCGACGCCTTCGGCAGGCGCCAGCCCCGGCAAATCGACCGCGACGCGGAATTGCGGATCGTGATGCGGTCCGGTGCGCTCGACCTCGCGATAGACCGGCGTCGGCAGGCCCTTGCCCTGCGCCCATTCCTGCAACACCGTCTTGGGATCGCGCAGCGGCTGCCGCGGCTTCTTCATCCGTTCGGTCCAGTTGCGCTCGACAAACTCTTTCGCCGCCGCATAACCGCCGTCAAGGAACACCGCGCCGATCACGGCCTCGCAGATGTCGCCCAGCACGGATTTGCGCAGCCGCGCGCCTGCGCCTGCTCCGACGGCGCCGAGCTTGATGTCGTCGGCGAGCCCGAGCGATTTCGCGACATCGGCGCAGCTCTCCTTGCGCACGAGATCGGCGAGCCGTTTGGACAGCTCCCCCTCATCGGCGTTGGGAAAGCTGCGATAGAGCATGTCGGAGACGATCAGCCCGAGCACGTGATCGCCCAGGAATTCCAGGCGCTGATAGCTCTCGCCGCGTTTGCGCGAGGGTTTGAGCGCGGACACATGCGTCATCGCCGTCACCAGGAGGCCCGCGTCGGCGAATTTGTGCCCGATACGCGTCTCGATCGCCGACGTCGCGGCGCCGGCTGTCGCCTTGGCGCGCTTCTTCCGCGCCTTCTTGCGCACAGGCGCGGGCCCTTCCGCGCCCGCCTCGGCGGCGACGGTGACGGTCCGGATGTCGGCGGTATCGTCGTTCATCGCACGAGTTTGAACAAACGGTTCCAGCGTATCGTCCACGGCCAGCGCCAGACCGCCCAGACGTGCTCGCCTTCGGCAACGGAGAAGAAGATGATCTGGGCACGGCCGATGATATTCTGCAGCGGCACATAGCCGACCGCCGATTGCACGCGGCTGTCGGTGGAGTTGTCGCGGTTGTCGCCCATCATGAAGAAATGGCCGGGCGGCACGACATATTCGATGGTGTTGTCGTAGAAGCCGTTGTCGACGCAGTCGAGCGTCTCATAGCTGACGCCGTTTGGCAGCGTCTCCTTCCAGCGCTTCACCCGCGCTGTCGCCTCCGACCCGCAAGGATCCTCGCCGATGTAGTCGCTCAGCCGCTCGCGCTCGATCGGCTTGCCGTTGATGTAGAGCAGCCCGTCCTTCATCTGGATGTGGTCGCCGGGCAACCCGATCACGCGCTTGATGTAGTCGGTCGAGACATCCTTGGGCAGGCGGAATACGACGACATCGCCGCGGTTCGGCTCGGAGCCGAAGATGCGGCCCGAGAATAACCCCGGCAGCGGCGGCGTCAGCGGGATCGAGTACGGGCTGTAGCCGTAGGAATATTTCGAGACGAAGAGATAATCGCCGACGAGCAGCGTCGCCTTCATCGAGCCCGAGGGGATGTTGAAGGGCTGGAACAGGAAGGTCCGGATCACCAGCGCGATCAAGAGAGCGTGGATGACGACGCGATAGCCCTCCGAGGAGGTGTTGATCTTTTCCCGGGATGTCACGCTCATTGCTTTCTCAATTTCAGGCCTCTGCGATCCTGCCGCAAAACGATCTTCCGCACGCGGGCAGCACTCGGCCTCGCCGCGGTCCCCGTGAATCGGTTCTGATTATTCTGATAGTGAAAGCCAATTCCGGCGCAAACCAGAATTCGCTCGTGCTGGATCAAACTTGCAAGCGCTTTTAGACGTTTGTTCTCGGCAGCGCAACAAACTGCCGCATGAAAACTTCTCAACTAATTGATATATCTTAAGTTTTTTGTTTTAGGCCAGATCGAACGCGACGTCGGTCAGGATTGCGCCGGAGCGACGGCGGAAATGATTACAAAGGCCTGCGCCAACGGCCAGTCATCGGTGATGGTGAGGTCGATCCGCGCCTCCAGTCCCTCCGGTGTCAGCGCCTTGAGCCGGGCGAGCGCTCCACCTGTCAGCAACATGCTCGGGCGTCCTCCGGGCAAGTTGACCACCCCCATGTCGCGCCACCAGACGCCGCGCCGGATTCCGGTGCCAAGCGCCTTCGAACAGGCCTCCTTGGCGGCGAAGCGCTTGGCATAGGTCGCAACCACCATCTTCTCGTTCTTGGCGCGGCGCTCGGCCTTGGCACGCTCGGTCTCGGTGAAGATACGGTCGAGGAAGCGCTCGCCGTGGCGCTCGATCACCTTGGCGACGCGGCGAATGTCGATCAGGTCGCTGCCGATGCCGATGATCATGCGATGACCCGCGCCCTGCCCCGATCCATCGCCGCCCGCATGGTGCGGACGGTTTCGGCAAGACCTACGAAGATCGCTTCGCCAATCATGTAATAGCCGATGTTGAGCTCGACGATCTCGGGTAGCCCCGCGATCGTCTCGGCGGTCGCGTAATCGAGGCCATGGCCCGCATGGACCTCAAGGCCCGCAGAGCGCGCCAATTTGGCCCCGGCCACGATGCGCTGCCATTCGGCTGCCGCCTTGTCCCTGTGGCCGTCGACCACGGCGTCGCACCAGGCGCCGGTGTGGATCTCGATCACGGGAGCGCGCAACCGCGCCGCCATCTCAATCTGCTTCTCATCGGCGGCGATGAACAACGACACCCGGATTCCGGCGTCGTTCAATTTGGCAATGAACGGCGCCAGCGCATTGTGCTGGCCGACCACATCGAGCCCGCCTTCGGTCGTCAGCTCGGCGCGCCGCTCCGGCACTAGGCACACCGCATGCGGCTTGGTCGCAAGAGAAATCCGCAGCATGTCGGCGGTCGCCGCCATCTCGAAATTCAGCGGTTTGGAAATTTCGGCCTTCAGCCGCGCCATGTCCTCGTCGCGGATATGACGACGGTCCTCGCGCAAATGCGCGGTGATGCCGTCGGCGCCGGCCTCTATCGCTGTGAGCGCGGCGCGCACCGGATCGGGCGTCGGCCCGCTGCGGGCATTGCGCAGGGTCGCGACATGGTCGACGTTAACGCCGAGGCGCAGCGGGGGAGGTTTTGACATCGAAAACTCGCGGGAATTCAGGACGGGCAGACGTTACCCATTGACACGTTCGACCTTCGCGACGACGGCCTTGGCGCGCAACTGGGCGATAATAGCGCTGAGGTGTTTCAGGTCATAGACCTCAAGGTCGATGGTGAGTTCGGTGAAATCGGGCGAGCGGCGCGACATGCTGATATTGTCGATATTGCCGTCGTGCTCGGCGATCACGGTCGCGACCTGGGCGAGGCTGCCGGGTTCGTTGACGTTGTCGACCAGGATGCGCGCCGGGAAGCGCTGCGGCGTTGTCTCGTCCACGTCCCAGCGCACGTCGACCCAGCGCTCCGGCTCCTCCTCGAAATCCTTCAGCGCCGGCGACTGGATCGGGTAGATCGTGATCCCCTCGCCCGGCGTAACGATGCCGACGATCCGGTCACCGGGCACCGCGCCGCCATTCGGCGCGAATTTCACCGGAAGGTCGGGATTGATGCCGCGAATCGGGATGGCGTGCGGGCTGCTCGCGGGATCGGGCGGCGGCGATTTGAGCTTCAGCTTGACCGCCAGGCTCTTCTTGGCGCCGGCATAGCGCGCCGCGCGCTCCTCCTTGTAGTCGGGATACATCGCGCGCGCGACGTCGGAGGCCTTCATCTCGCCACGGCCAACGGCGGCCATGACGTCATCGATCGAGCCCCGCGCGAGCCGCGGCAACGCGCCCTTGAGCTTGTCGTCGGCATAGTCGATCTTGGCGCGCTCGAACAGGCGCTCGACGATGCGGCGGCCGAGGCCGGCATATTGGTCGCGCACGGCGGTGCGGGTGGCGCGCCGGATCGCCGCCCGCGCCTTGCCGGTGACCGCAAGCGATTCCCAGGCCGACGGCGGCGCGGATTGAGCCTCGGAGGTCAAGACCTCGACCTCGTCGCCGTTCTGCAACTCAGAGGATAGCGGCGCGAACTTGCCGTTGATCTTGCAGCCGACCGCGCTGTTGCCGACGTCGGTGTGCACCGCATAGGCGAAGTCGATCACGTTGGCGTGGCGCGGCAGCGCGATCAACTTTCCCTTCGGGGTGAAGCAGAACACCTGGTCGTGGAACAGCTCGAGCTTGGTGTGCTCCAGAAACTCTTCCGGATTGGCGCTCTCGGAGAGGATGCCGACGGTACGGCGGAGCCAGGCAAAGGCGTTGGACTCGCGATTCAGGATGTCGGTCGGCGAGCCCAAATTGTCCTTGTAGAAGGCGTGCGCCGCGATGCCGAACTCGGCGATCTGGTGCATCTCCTCGGTGCGGATCTGCAGCTCGACGCGCTGCTGGCCGGGTCCGATCACCGTGGTGTGGATCGAGCGGTAGTCGTTCTGCTTCGGCGTCGAGATGTAGTCCTTGAAGCGGCCCGGCACCACCGGCCAGGTCGTATGCACGATACCGAGCGCACGGTAGCAAGATTCGAGGTCGGCAACGATCAGGCGGAATGCGAAGATATCCGACAATTGCTCGAAGCCGATCGATTTGCGCTCCATCTTGGTCCAGATCGAAAATGGTCGCTTGCGCCGGCCGTAGACCCCTGCGGTCAGCCCGTTGTTGCGCAGGTTCTTCGAGAGCTGACTTTCGATCTCGCTGATCAGATTGCGGTTGCGCTCGGCGAGCGCATCGAGCCGCTGCTTGACCACGCCATAGGCTTCGGGATCGAGGGTGCGGAAGGACAGGTCCTCCAGCTCCTCGCGCATCTCCTGCATACCCATGCGGCCGGCCAGCGGCGCATAGATGTCGAGCGTCTCTTCGGCGATGCGCTGCCGCGAGGCCTCGGGCACGAACTCGAGGGTCCGCATGTTATGCAACCGATCCGCGAGCTTGACGAGAAGCACACGCACGTCGTCGGAGACGGCGAGCAGCAGTTTTCTCAGGTTCTCGGCCTGCTTGGCCTCGCGCGACACGAGCTCCAGCCGTTTCAGCTTGGTCAGGCCCTCGACCAGCGCGCCGATCTCGGGTCCGAAAACCTGATCGATTTCGGCCCTGGTCGCCTCGGTATCCTCGATGGTGTCGTGCAGCAGGGCTGCGACGATGGTGGCGTCGTCGAGCTTGAGGTCGGTCAGGATCGCGGCGACCTCGAGCGGATGCGAGAAATAGGGATCGCCGGAGGCCCGCGTCTGCGACCCGTGCGCCTTCATGGCATAGACGTAGGCGCGGTTGAGCAGGTCCTCGTTGGTATCGGGGTTATAGGAGCGGACGCGTTCGACGAGGTCATATTGTCGCATCATCCGCGAGCGGGGCGACTTCGCCGACTTGTTTGGAGCGGAATTGGCCGGCGCAGACCCGGCCACGGCGACCGGTTCGGCCGCGGCCTGCATCTGGGGTGGGCTCCGGCGTCGAACCGCCATCGAATCACAACCTTCCGCCTCAGGGACCTCGCTCGGGAGACTTGAGTGTAGCGCCAATCCGGCGGTCCTCCGACAAATTCGAAGGCAGCTTTGGCCGCGAACGTCCGGACCAAGTCACCGCGAATGCGAGAAGCGTCAGGTAACCACAAAAATGGCTTTGAAAGCAAAGGCCCGGACGATTGTCCGGGCCTTTGGTAAATTAAATCGCGCCTAAGGCTATTCGTCCTCTTCGGGCTGCTCTTCCGGCGGCGCCAGGCCCTCGAGACCTTTCAGGAGTTCCTCTTCGGTCATACGCTCCACGGCAATCTCGGTGTCGTCGGCATCGACGCTGGCGCCGGCCGAGCCGATCAAAGGCACGGTATCGGGCTCAGGCTCGTCAACCTCGACGAACTTCTGGAGGGAATGGACCAGTTCCTCTCGCAAATCTTCGGGAGAAATCGTGGATTCGGCAATCTCACGCAGCGAAACCACCGGATTTTTGTCGTTATCCCGATCAATCGTAAGTTGAGAACCGGAGGAGATCATCCGGGCGCGGTGCGCCGCCAAAAGGACCAGATCGAACCGGTTGTCGACCTTGTCAATGCAATCTTCCACGGTGACGCGTGCCATCGACTGTCACTCCGAATGTAGGGCTGGAAATGATGATTATGGGCGCTAGTTATAGGGGTATAGAGGTTTGCGCAAGGCTAAATTTGTGATTTGGCGTGAGGAGGTGCCTCTGCTAACCCGCGACCATGGGACACAATTGGATGGGGTTCGGGAGGCCACGAGGCTGCTCGACAACAAAACGCTTCATTGCGTTGTAAGAAAATACCTTTTTTGCCCCTATCTCTTCAAATTTGCGGTACCGTCTGTCCGGGACCAATCCGCTTCAGCACTTTGGCAGTGATTTGAAATGCGCGAGCCACTGCCGCCGCGCCAAGAAAAGCAGATGCCAACATAACGCGAGCAACGAATGTCATCTTCCACCACCAACAAAATTGCGCTCTTCATCGATGGTGCGAATCTCTACGCGACCGCCAAGACGCTGGGCTTCGACATCGACTACAAGCGCCTGCTTAAGGAATTCCAGAGCCGCGGAACGCTGCTCCGTGCGTTCTACTACACGGCGATTATCGAAGATCAGGAGTATTCCTCGATCCGTCCCCTGATCGACTGGCTCGATTACAACGGTTACACCGTGGTCACCAAGGCGACGAAAGAGTTCATCGACGCCTCCGGCCGCCGCAAGGTGAAGGGCAATATGGACATCGAGCTTGCGGTCGACGCGATGGAGCTCGCCGAGCATGTCGACCAGATGGTGCTGTTCTCCGGCGACGGCGATTTTCGCTCGCTGGTAGAAGCCGTGCAGCGTCGCGGCGTGCGCGTCACCGTGATCTCGACGATCTCGAGCCAGCCGCCGATGATCGCCGACGAGCTCAGGCGCCAGGCCGACGTGTTCACCGATCTCGTCGAGCTGCAATCCAAGCTCGGGCGCGATCCGTCCGAACGTCCGGCCCCGCGTGAGCCACGCGAGCGTCATCATGCGCCGCAATTCCTGCAGCGCGCGACCACGATGGCACCACGGGGCGCAGACGACGATTTCGACGATTAGCAACGAGCCGGCGCCAGTCAAATCCGGCGCCGCCCTGTCCGCCACCGAGCCCGATCGCGATTGCCCGCTCTGTCCGCGGCTTGCGGAATTTCGCACGCAGGCGCGCAGGAAGGAACCTGAATGGTTCAACGCGCCCGTCCCGTCCTTTGGCGACGCCGACGCCAGACTGCTGATCGTCGGGCTCGCCCCGGGGTTGCAGGGCGCCAACCGGACTGGGCGTCCCTTCACCGGCGATTATGCCGGCGAGCTGCTCTACGGCACGCTGCTCGACTATGGCTTTGCCAGTGGCCATTACGAGGCGCGGCCCGATGACGGCTTGAAACTGGTCGACTGCCGGATCAGCAACGCCGTGCGCTGCGTGCCGCCACAGAACAAGCCGCTGCCCACCGAGATCGGCACATGCCGCACGTTCCTGGCCGCGACCATCACGGCGATGCCACGCCTGCGCGCGATCGTGGCGCTCGGCCGCATCGCGCATGAGACGCTCTTGAAGACGCTGAAGCTGCGCAGCACGGCAGCGCCATTCGCGCATGGCGCCGTGCATCAGGCAGGACAGCTAAAACTCTACGACAGCTATCACTGCTCGCGCTACAACACCAACACCGGCGTGCTGACGCCGGAGATGTTTCGCGCCGTGTTCGCGAAGGTGAAGGCGGATTTGGATTAGCTCGAGCTTTGTAGAGTAGCCGTAGGGTGGGTTAGTCCTACTGAGTCATTCGGTCGCGTCCACGGGTGCCAAGGAATCAAGTAATTGAAGAGATTCATAATTTGGCAGGCGGAGGGCCGGATGGATCT
>Ga0209166_10000101_pt1 | contig 112590 bp, 92 predicted proteins | sample Coa_R1_3_FD_187151 | JGI IMG/M metagenome (GOLD analysis project Ga0209166, IMG submission 187151) | Surface soil microbial communities from Centralia Pennsylvania, which are recovering from an underground coalmine fire - Coalmine... | ecosystem: Environmental > Terrestrial > Soil >... | reverse complement strand
CCAGTGCGTTGGGCGAAGAGATCGGCTGGCGCGGATTCCTGGTGCCGGAACTTTCCAAGACCACGTCATTTACGACTACCGCGTTGATCAGCGGAATCGTGTGGTCGGTGTGGCACTATCCGATTCTGATTTATGGCGGCTACAACGCAGGAACGCCGACGTGGTACGGGCTGACGTGTTTCACGGTGATGGTCGTGGCAATCAGTTTTGTGTTTGCGTGGATGCGCCTGAAGTCCGGAAGCCTGTGGACTGGCGCAATTCTGCACGCCAGCCACAATCTTTACATTCAGGCCATCCTTACGCCGATCACTACTGACACGGGGAAAACGAAGTGGTACATCGACGAGTTCGGTTGCGTAGTGCCGCTCGTGGCCATCGTGTTCGGAGTGTATTTCTGGAGTAGGCGCAAAGAATTGCCGACGCAGTAGCTATCAACACAGCGGCGCATTCTGGAATGCGTATTGGGTGGGCAAGCAAGCTCGACTTGGGCGTCCGACAGTTTGATTAACGAATCTGTTCTTTAAGCGCGGCGCTCCGCGGGTGGTATCAATGCTTTGAGCCATCACGCACAGCATGCTGAAATTCGAGAAGTTCAACCGGCGCGCCGCTATCGAGGATCATCGCTACCATAACGCCCTGCGAAGGTGAGTTCGGCTCCGTGAGAATCTGCTTCCCTGCTAGAGCAGATTGCAGATCGTCCACTTCGAACGCGATGTGCGGGACGGACTTGACCAAGGCGTGCACGGGGCTATCGGGCTCGAAGCGCATCCATTGAATGCCACAGGGACTGGTCTCGAACGCCGAGACGTACATCTTGAACCGTTCCAGGTAAATCTCGTCGGGACGCGGAACGTCAGTCGGAATGCCGATGTGGTGATATCGCCAGCCGCGTACCGAAGTAGCCGCGGGTGGCTCGTGGCCCTTGCGGGAAGTTACTTGCCCATCAGACTTGGGTTCTGAAATAGACATGGTTTCTTCCTGACTAAAATATCAAGGCGCTTTTCGCAGAGCGAGGAGGGTCAATGGCGCCGCCGAGATTGTACTTTGCCTGGTCCCGCTTGGCGTTTACTCATAATAGTCAAAAAACTGGTTTTCAAGGCAAAGGAACGGGCGACTGGCAAACGCGGTGATCAGAGAAGTGCCGGTTGTTCGACTGCGTGGGGCTCGCTTTATGCGCCAAAAACGTGGTGCATGACTGGGTAAGAAACGAGCAGGTGCGCAGCTACTAAGCCGGACTTCCGCCGATCTTTACTCGACCTCGGCCACTACAACTCAACCGCTGCAAACCCCGGCAGAGCGCGCGCGAAAAGGACGAGGGCCTGAAGCCACGCCGGCCAATCAAAAAACTTCGTCATTCCCTAAGGGTTCTAACGCATGCCTGGTAAACGACTCACCAGGAGTTGGCCCGATTTCTTCTCGATGGCTTCACTGGCGGCATGCGTCCGGTCTATGTGAGGTCTTGAGCGTGGAGCACCTGAATGAAGTACACAGCACTCCCCGGCAGGGACACCACAGGTAAGGCAGGGGACCGAGGTGACCTGTTCGGGCGTGAGTTCGCGACTTTTCATTTTGACAACATGCTGCTACACGTGGTCGCGATTCGGTGACGCCGATTGCACAATACCGCGCGGCGCGTCACAACTACGGGCAGTCAAATCAGTGCCCTTGTAGTCCGATTACTTGTCTCTGGACTCCTTCGAAGGTGGATGGTCAGCGCAATCGTGTCTGTCGAATGCCTCGGCAGCTAGCTCCCTATTCTCCCGGCTAAAAGCTATCTTCCACGAACAATTGGTGCAGGTGTACGACGCTTCGTTAGAGGTAATTTTCCACGCCATCCTCCGCTGTGACATGCCACCACACTCCGCTCATATCGAAGCTGGCCGAGGTTCTGGCTCCGACTATCCAGCTGCTAGGATTTATCCTGCCCAGAACGGGGAATTTTTTTCGATTCAAGAGCCTCCATCGCAATGAGCTTCCGGTCGATGTGCGGCTGGTTGCGCAGGCCACCTAAATGCAACCGACAACGGTCACCGGCAGCGACACCACATGTAGGACAGGGGACGGACGACAGTTGCCTTAGTGTTGGTCCGGTTTTCATTTCTTGCCTCCGTTGTGCCGCGGTTCGACGGTCGGGGTGCCGAAAGCTCGAGCCGTCTTGCTGTGTCTATGTTTTCTTGACGGACAGTGGGCGACGTTCCAGGAACGCGGTGACGAGGTCTTTATTTATTTTCAAGCCCCCGTTGTAGCTGACCAAGCCCTGCTTCTTGAACTGGTTCATGAATTTGCTTACCCTTGGGCGCGTGGTTCCAACCATCTCCGCCAGGGTTGATTGGCTCACCTTCAGGGCGGAATCCGACTTCGATTCCTTGGTTATTTCCCCAAACAACAACAGAACCCGAGCCAGCCGCCTTTCGCTGAAATTGAAGAATTGATCGATCAGGTCTTCCTCGATTCGAACAACCCTTGAAAGTAAATATCCAACGAATAGTCTTGCAAAATGTGCGTCTCTCTCGAGCGTGCGAAGCGTCCTCTCTTTTTGCAGTCGAATGACATTGGATGGTCCAATGGATCTCGCTGTGCAAATCCTCGGAGACCGTCCTGCTAGACAGCCTTCGCCAAAAAAGCTGCCTCGCGGCAGAATGGCGATTATAGCTTTCTTCCGCAAGGTGACCGCCGTCAGCTTTACCGTTCCGCTCTCGATGTAGAAAACAGAATCACCTGGATCACCTTGCGAAAAAACGATCTCTTTGTCTCGGTAGTTCCGAAAAGTCATCGTGGTACCGAACTTCTTGCGCAGATATGTGCGGCTGACACCGAGACTACGCTTACTCGGCATTCGGGTCCCTTCCTTCACTCAACTCAGAAAACTCGTTCGCTGACCACCAATCGTAGGCTCATAGCGCCAACCCGTCTAGATGAGCAAAATTGACCACATGCAAGGTGAGCAAAAGTGCACATCCAGACGTGAGTAACTGCGCTAACTTCGATGTTTTGCGGAAACAACTACGGCACAGTGACCTGGATTTTGCACTACGCAATCTCTATCCAAATGCATGTGCTGACGGTCCAACCCACCTCACATAAGGCTTCAACTGAGAGCTATCCCGAAGAGCAGCCTTCATCATCAAAGCCGGGATAGCTCCTGATCGACCCACTACCAACCCGCCTGGGGATTTTGGCGGAAGCGCCTTTCCACGCGATAATAATGGTCTTAAATTCCGCACGCGAAGGACGGGCACTGATGTTCCATCCCTGGCACGACGTGTCACCAGGAAAAGAGTTGCCGCGAGATTTTCAGGCGGTGATCGAGATCCCGCTGGGTTCAAACGTTAAGTATGAACTGGACAAGCCGAGCGGTTTGCTGAAGGTAGACCGCATCATCCACTCGGCGGTGTTCTATCCGGCGAATTATGGATTCATTCCGCAAACCTACGCGGAAGACAACGACCCGCTGGATGTGCTGGTGCTGTGCCAGGAACCGGTGCAGCCGCTGGCGCTCATCAAAGCGCGCGCGATTGGGATCATGACGATGATGGATTCCGGCGCGAGCGACGACAAAATTATAGCGGTGGCCACGGGCGATCCGGAATTCAGCAGCTACATTGAAGCGCGGGATCTGCCGCCGCACCGGCTGCTGGTACTGAAGCGCTTTTTCCAGGATTACAAACAGCTCGAAGGAAAGAAGGTCGAGGTGGAAGATATTCGTCCCGCGTATGCTGCGGTGGCCGTGATCGAACGCTCTCTTGCGCGATATCAGGCCGAGCGGGAGCACTTGCTGGCCGCGGACGGGCGTGAGTAGTTCGGGAAAATGGAATTCGGATGCAGATGAAGGCGAGTAATGCAAAAATACTATTCAGCGGCCGGTGCCCCGATGGTACGGTGCAACACCGCGATTGAGGATGCGAACGCCGATTGCAAATGAGTTCGAGCGGCAGTGATCGTTGCCTCGTTGCGCGCCGCAATTAAGTGTGACTAGCGCGATTGGGCAGGACGGCAAATCATGAGCCCCTTCTGGAAGTGGACTATTGGGACGATTGTGGTGCTCGTCGTCGGAGCGTTCGTCGGGCTGTCGATAATGGCCGGAAGCCCGAAGGATGCGTACGGGATGGTGCGGTACGCCCTGCCGCACATGCACCGGGGCAATCTGAAAATCGGGGATGACGCACCTGACGCGCGGCTGGTGGCGCTCGACGGGACCGACCACTTTCATATTCGAGAACGGACAGGCGCGCGGCCACTGGTCGTGATTTTTGGCAGTTATACTTGACCGCCGTTTCGCCGCCACGTCGGGGACGTGGTGCAGATTTACAACGACTACAAAGAGCACGCCGATTTCCTGACGGTTTATGTTCGCGAGGCCCATCCCACCGACGAGTGGCAGATGAAGTCCAACGTGAAAGAAGATGTTTGCTACGCGCAGCCGAAGACGCTGGCGCAGCGCGTGGCCATTGCGAACGATTTCATCAAACGGTTCAACTATCCAATCGCGTTCGGGATTGACGATATTTCGAACGCGGCGGACAACGCGTATGCTGCCTGGCCGGAACGGCTGTACATCATAGACGAGCATGGGCGCATCGCGTACCGCGGAGGCATGGGGCCGTTTAACTATGACCCGAAAGAAGTGCGGACGTGGCTGGCGGCGCGCTACGGCGCGGTGAAGCACGATACTGCTACGCCTGCAGCGACTCCCTCGTCCTCATCGGCTCCCGCAAGTTAATTGTTGTCAGGCTTTGGCGGAAGCGGAATCTCGACGAATGCATGGCTTCCCGGTTTCGCGGCGCGTATGGTCTCCGCTATTCTTGCGGCGTGATTCTTCACGACTGGCCAGATATTCGATCCGATTACAACAAGTGATAGTTTCATTTGCGTCAAATTCTGTTGGTGGCGGATGTTTTGATCCGCTGTAACCAAAACGTCGAAAAGGGCTTCTTCGGCAGCGCGAAGCAGCTCTCCATTTTTAAGCTGCGGCGACCATTGCAATTCGGGGATAGTTCGCACTTCGTGATCAGGAAGGAGACGCCGCAGTCCAACAGGAATGTTCTTATCAAACAGGATGCGCAAGACGATGACTCTTGGCGTATTCCAAAATCGCCCGGATACTCGCCTCTGGCACTTCGAACTGCTCCGAGATTTCCGTTACACTCATGCCGTAGTCGGAGTTATCGACAATCGCATTCACCGGCATGCGCGTACCGCGAAGCACGGGGGCGCCGCTGTGCACGAGCGGATTCATCTCGACCAACGGACAGTGGGCCCAATCAACCTTGTCAAATTCAGCCATCGCCAACTCCCATGAATCATCATTTCACATCGCGACGCAAATCGCCAGACGCGTCACGGCAACAGAAATGAGCGGCCTGGCGCGCGCGATGTCGAAACTGGGCTATTGCTCGCGGTCGCGCGCTGCTGAGCTTATTCGCGCGGGAAAGGTTCGCGTGAACGGTGCGCTGCGGCGCGATCCGGAAAGTCCGGTGCGCCTTGGTAGGGATCGGATCGAGGTTGATGGCCAGCCGCTCGAAGCGGCGCGCAAGATTTATCTCGCCATGAACAAGCCGCGCGGGGTGGTCACTACGGCGTCGGATGAGAAGGGACGAGACACGGTTTATGCGCTGCTTGAGAAAGGAACGCCGTGGTGTTCGCCGGTAGGCCGGCTGGATCAGGCGAGCGAGGGGCTGCTGCTGTTTACGAACGATACCGAGTGGGCCAATCGCATCACCAGCCCCGAAACACATCTCGACAAAACGTATCACGTGCAGATTGCGGCGATCGCCGAGGAAGCGCTGCTGGAAAGCCTGCAGCGCGGCGTAGTCGCTCGCGACGGAGAAGCGTTGCGCGTGAAGAGCGCTTCCCTGCTGCGCCGAGGCGAGCGAAATTGTTGGCTGGAAATAGTCTTGGATGAAGGAAGAAACCGGCAAATTCGCCGCTTGCTGGAAACGCAGAACATCGAAGTGCTGCACCTCGTGCGCGTGGCCATTGGACCATTACAACTTGGCGAACTGGTGAAAGGTGCCGTGCGCGCACTGACCGCCGAAGAAAAACGGTCGCTGGATCGCGCGATGCGAGCGCAGTCACATATGCAACGGGAACGTTGAAGCAAAATCCCGCCGCGCGACGCGAAAAACGCTTTTTGACCCCTATTTTTTGGATTTGGCGGCAGGCGCCGGTTTGGGTTCCGGCGCGGGCTTCAAATCAGCGGCGGCTTTTTCCAGGTCGGTCACCGCGCTGGCGTCGAGCTCATACAACGCGGGTTCGTTTTCACGTTTCGCGATGTAGTGGTCGCCCGCTTTCGCGATCAATACTTTCTCCACGTTTTTGCCGCTATTGGACGTCGCGGTCAGTTCCATCGCGGACGCGGAAAAGCCGGAATCCACGAATTTGCTTGCGGAAAGGTCGCGGACTTTTTCGACGTAGGTTTCCGCGGGGATGGCGTCGGCTTTTTTGCTGTCGGGCAGCCACCAATCCTGGCCGCCTTTGGTCAGGAAGTAGGAATTCGCGCCGTCACGAAATTCGATTTTGTCGGGATCGCTGAAGCCGAAATCGAACAGCTTCTTGTTGCGGAAATCGTCGACGGTTTTGTCGAGCGCTTTTCCAAGATCGCTGGAAACCTTATAGACACCTTCGGCGGCGCTGGACTTCGCGTAGTAATCGTCCTTGGCTTTGCGGATGTCCAGTTCCTGGGTGCCGGAGACGTCGGTGACTTTCGCCGCGCCGACTACAGTGCCGGAAGAAAACGCCGACGCAGACTTCTTAAGATCGTCGGCCGTCCCGCTGAGATCCATCTTCGCGTCGGACAACTGGCGGATGAGGTCTTCCACCTTGGATTCGTCGGCGCGATATGGTTTGGGCTTGACGATCTGCCACTGGTCCTTGTTGCGGCCAAACTCGATTGTCTCCTTTTTCGCGGTGAGTTCGACGCGGCTGAGTTTGTCTGAATCGAAAGTCAGCAGACGCTTGTCACGCAGGTCGTTCGTACCTTTTTCGAGGCTCGTTTTTGCATAGCTGGCGAGAGTGAAGACGCGAGGATCGCCGGCGAGCGCAACGAACGCGGCGTTACCGGTGGGGGTGTTGTCGCCGATGAGCAACTTCTCGGTCTTGGTGTTCTTTTCGGTGATTTCCACTTGCTCGTCGGGATCGTCGAGACCGAACTCTTTCAAATTGGCGGCCTTGTCTTCAATCAGGCGCTCGGACGTGAGCGTGGAGAGCGTGGAGATGACGTTCTCGACGGAGCTTTGGTCCGCGCGGAACGCTTTCGGCGAAGTGATTTCCCACTTGCCGGCGCTATTCTTGGCGAGCGTCAAGTCGTCTTCACCTTTGCGCTTGATATCTACTTTGGTGATATCCGCTTCGGGTACGCTGAGGATTTTGGGCGGAGTGTCGGAGGACACCTTGACGTCCGCGGCCGTGGCCTTTTTGTGATTCGACCAGTAAAGAACTCCCGACAGCGCCGCAAGCACGATCGCGGCGACGAGCAAACCTGAACCTTTCATTGCAGTAGTCCCAACATTCAGATAATTATTTGCAGCCTAAAACTCCATCGCGTAAAGCGCGGCGCACGACAGCAATTTAGCGTCTGCGCCACCAAACGGAAACTCCGGCAAACAACACGGCGAGCGGAATCAGGAACTGGCTAGTCAAGCGCACCCAACGCATCTGCGCCTGGGTGAGCGTCACGCGACGGTCCTCGGGCGCTTTCGGACGGATAGAAATCAAATCCTCATCCGAAGAAAGCCAGTTCAGAGCGTTCAAGGCAAAATCGCGGTTGCCTTGAAAGCCCAAGTATCCGTTTGTGGCCCATTCGGAACTGCCGATGACGACGAAGCGTCCTTGCGAATTCTCCTTGCCGGTGTTGTAGGTTCCGGCGACGGCCAGGGTCATCGGCCCTTTTTTGTTTTTCGGGTCTTCGAGGTTGATGTTCGGCGAATCGAGCTTCGTCGTGGCAACACTGCTGTCCGATGAATCAAACAACTTTTCCACGGTGGTCTTATCGCCATTCTTCGTTTGCAACGATCGGGATATCGGAAATCCGGTAGCGGTGCCTTTTAGATCGTTCACGATGGCGTGCGAATCGTAGCGCATCACCAACGCGACTTCCACGCCAGCGCCGAGGAGCTGGCCGACCGGATTGCGATCAAGCACGAGATCCTTGTCCGGTGTGACGCCCCAGGTTTGCAGAACCGCGTTCAGACTGTCGTTGTCGGCGATCTCCTCGCGCCCCATTTTCAGCGGCGGATCCAACAGAAACATCGCGCGGCCGCCACCTTCCTCGTACTTCTTCAGCGCATCCACTTCCGGCTGGAGGTAATCGCTCCGCGGGCCGCCGACGACAACGACGGTGCAATCGGTGGGAACTTCGGCGGTGGTCAAGAGGTTGATGGATTTCGCCTGGTAGTCATCTTTGCCCAACAATTGCTTCAAGCCGGCATATCCAGAGCGCGACGTGTCGTCAATCTGGTGCTCGCCGCTGCCTTCAACAAAGCAGACGGTGCGCGTGGTGTTTTTCAAGTCGCGGATGAACGCGCCGGTGATGTCTTCTTCGCTGGTGCTTTTGGCTTCGTTCTTATTGGCGCCGATTTGCACAATGGTGGTGCCGTAACTCTTGATTCCGGCGGCGCGGGCCAATTCCGGCTTCTTGTCGGGATCGACATATTCGACGTGAACTTTGGGCGAAAGATTCGCGTATTGATCGAGCTTGTCCTTGGCTTCCTGAAAGCGGGAAGTTTGATCGAAGTAGGTGATGGTGACGTCCGACTTCAATTCCTTCACTACTTTTTTGGTTTGATCCGAAAGGCTGTAGCGCTTGTTGGACGTTGCGTCGTAGGATTTGTCGTAGCGATTGGCCAACATGTTGGCCACAATAACGACCGCGAATACCACAACAATGTAAAGCGCCGCGTAGCTAACGTACTTTGTCTGTCGCGCTTTCAAAAACTCCTTATTCACTTACGACCTCCAACGCAGCGACTCGAGCGAGCGCGCAGTCAAGAAAATGCCCACAAACGTGAGCGTGATGAAGTAGATGGCATCCTTCAAGTCCAGAAGACCCTTGGCAAAGGATTCGTTATGCGAGACGATGGATAAATACGAGAGGAACTCCGCCCAAGTTGCGCCACTGAACCCGCCTCCGCTCACGCTAACCCAACCTACAACCCAGAACATCAGGCAGACACCGAAGGTCGCGCCACCCGCGACGATCTGGTTGCGCGTAAGACTGGAGATGAACATACCAATGGCGAGCAGCGCCGCGGCTTGGAGCAACAATCCAAGGTAGCCGATGACCAGCGGCTTCCAATCCGGGTTGCCGTACCTAAAAAGGAAAATAAAGTTCAGGGCCACAAGGAGAAGCAAAGCGGCGTACATGGTTAGCGCGGCAAGCCATTTCCCTAGAATCACCTCGCCATCGCGGATGGGAGACGTCACCAGCAACTCGATTGTGCCGCTCCGCTTTTCTTCGGCAAAGAGGCGCATGGTGATCAGTGGAATCACGAAAAGACCGATCACGCCGGCATTGCCCAAGAGCGGACGAACCACCTGCTCGTTCAGGTTCATGGGGAACGATTCGCCACGCATCATGGACTCCATGCCATATTCCACGAACGATCTCAGAATGATCCAAAAAAACCAGCCAAAGACGAACGCGAACATGACCAGGAGCAAATAGGCGATGGGCGAAACAAAGTAGCTGTGCATCTCTTTTCGCCAAATCGTGAGTACGTTTTTCACTTCCCCGCCCCTTTTGCCGCAGATTCGGCTGGCTGCGCAGATGGATTTTGATCGCCGGTGAGTTGCAGGAAAACTTCTTCCAGGCTCATCGCGGACGAGCGCAGTTCATTCAAATCCCAGCCGGCTTCCACTACTGCCCGCGCGAGGTCACCGCGCAGGAGGCGGCCCTTGCCGCTTTCTACCTCGAAGACGTTGCGCGTCTGGTGCTTTTCCTTGAACACGGCTTTGCTCACGCCACTGACGCTTTGCAAGCGGCTGACGACCGCGGACGGATCGAGGTCGCCATTCCGGCCAGCGACCTCGACAATCACAGACTCGCCGCCGCGCGCGCGATTTTGCAGGTTGCTGACGGAGTCCGTGGCGATGACTTTTCCTTTGTTGATGATGATGACGCGCTCGCAAGTCTGTTCGACTTCGGGCAGGATGTGCGTGCTCAAGACAATGGTGTGATCGCCGGCGAGACTCTTAATGAGGTCGCGCGTTTCGTTAATCTGTTTCGGATCGAGTCCCGCGGTGGGCTCGTCGAGGATCAACACGTCGGGATTGTGGATGATGGCTTGCGCCAAGCCAACGCGCTGGCGGTAACCTTTGGAAAGTTTGCTGATGAGCCGGTCGCGCATATCAGAGATTGCGCAGCGGTCGGCGACGTAGTTCACGCGCTCGGTGAGCTGCGCTCCGGACAATCCCTTCAGCTTGCCAACGAAGGACAGGTATTCTTCGGTGCGCATTTCGGGATACAGCGGCGGCGTTTCCGGCAAGTAGCCGATGCGCTTTTTGACTGCGAGAGGTTCCTCGAGGACGTCAAAGCCGGCTACCGTCGCAGTGCCGGACGTTGGCGGCATGAAGCACGTCAATATGCGCATGGTAGTGGTTTTCCCGGCGCCGTTTGGCCCGAGAAAACCGACAATTTGGCCCTTTTCTATTGAAAAGGAGATGTGGTCGACAGCCGTGTTGCGTGCGTACCTTTTCGTAAGGTCTTTAACTGTGATCATTTACTTTTATTTTTCTTACCGCAAGATTTGCAACTCAGAATCGCCCCAAGCAGATGCACAGCTGCTAATTGAGAAGCATCATGTTAAGAATTTGCAGCGGCGCGTGTCAACCCTTCGACGAAAAAAATTAGAAAAAACTCGAGTTAAGGGACTAGTACGCGCTTTCCATACATTGGACGCGCCGATCACTCAAATTGCTTCCGGAAATCCGCGAATTGGCGCTGCAAATCGGCTACCTCTTTTTCCAGATGCGCGATTTTCCGTTCGAGTTGCTCGACGCGCGGTGCGGAATCTGGATCGGCCGCGGCTTGATTCGACGTTGCGCTCGCAACTGAAGAAGCGGATGACGATTCGTCGGTATCCACTGGGCCACAGAGCAAATGTGCGTAACGCGCTTCCTTCGTGCCGGGCTGTCGCGGCAGGAGGACAACGAGCGGCGGCTCGCGGTCCATAAGATGTTTCAGCGTGGACTGCACAAGGTTTAAATCCTCGAAAGGATGCATGCGCTCGGCGCGGCTGCGAAGTTCGCCGGGTGTCTGAGGGCCGCGGAGAAAAAGTTCGCAGAGAATGGCGGTCTCTGGCCGCGTGAAATTAAATGTGTCCGCGAGGCGATGTTCGTACTTCGCAACGCGGCTTTCCGTGCTGGCCGATCGCGCGAGCCCGTGCACATTCAATCCGCGGAGTGCCTGCTGAACCTCGCTTTCCGTCAGGTTCATATGCGGATCGCGGTTTGACTTCTGATTGCAGGCGTTCACGAGCGCGTTGAGTGACAACGGATAATATTCCGGCGTGGTGATTTCCTTTTCCACCAGGCAGCCGAGTACGCGGGCTTCGATATCGCTCAGGACAAAGTTCACGGCGTGAAATGATACAAAATCGTGAAGGAGTTCCCAAGCTGGCCAGACGACTCACAGTGCGCGTGCGCCTGGGCGCTCCGAGAGGCTAGGCAATCAGCAGGCCCAGGCGGTATAGGTTGTCCAAGTAGCCGTCCACTTTGCGCAAACGGTCGTCGCTGGAATCCTTCTCAGTTCCCGCGAGGGTCGCCTCGGCAAGCTCCTGCCGCCCGCGCGTTCCATCCAACAACTCGAGAAGCTTTCTCGCGTTTTCGTCTTCAAGCTTCAGGTTTGCGTGAAGCATCGTGGTAACCAAGCTGCTCTCCCTCACCATGAGACGCGCAAGCAAGCTTGCGATTGGCTTTTCGCTGAGACGTTCGGCCACGCGAACGTGATAGAGGCGGAAATCCACCAGGTTGTTCGCGGCGAGCTTCAGCATTGCGTTTGCAAGCTCCGCGGCGACCTCGGCCCGCAGCGCTTCCGGAATCGGGCCAAGTACCGCCGCCTGGAAATCGGCGAATTTCTCCGCGTGCGGCCAAATGCGCTCCAGACGTCGAATTGCAGCGATCAACACTGGATTGTTCGTCTTAATCGCGCCAGGGCTGCGAAAGTCGAGAAACTCGACGGTGCCGTCCGGTTGATTTGGAGAAGAATGCATCGGCGATGCTATCAGGACATTCCTCATGCGCTCCGGAATTCCTTCGCGCCGCAAAGGAACGTCCGCATGGCACAGCAGCGTGCGCCGGAACCTGCGGCATTGCGCGAAATCGAGATACTGTTGGTACGCCAGGGCATCGCCATTCGCGAGGCTGTTGAGTGCAGCGTCAGCTTCGGCGCTCAATTGCGGCGCCGACAGGTCACTCAGCTCAGCTTCACTCAAATATTGCAAACCCGCGCCGGCGGCACGCTGCGCGAATTCACCGAGCGACAGAGGTGCGAAGCACTCGCTCAGATCATCGTGGTACACAAAATTGTCGGCGCGCTTAAAATTCTTTTCGAATTCCTTTTCAAGCACGGATTTCCAGGGCGAGCCGGGTTCCGCAGCCTGCAGAATGCACTCGACGACCTGCCGTGCCTGCTTCACGCGATCCCCCTCCGCGGAGCCACGCTTCTCGTGGAAATGGATCAGTTCCCGCATTATCAGGCGAAGCTGGCCTGCAGGATTTGTGTTGTAGCTGACGAAGGCGATCCCGCTCGCGGAAAGATTCCCGGAGCAAATAGACAGGATTTTTTGCTGCACCGGTTCGGGAACCCAAGCATAAACGCCGTGAGCGATGATGTAGTCGAATTCGCCGAATTCACTGCCGACGTTCATCAAATCCATTTGCTGGAGGCGAATGTTTTTGAGACCGGCTCGTTTAGCTCTTTCCTGGCCGATTGCCACCGGTTTGCCGGCGAGATCCACACCGACAAACTCGCTGCCAGGCAGCCCGTACGCCATGGGAATCAGATTGCCGCCATCGCCGCAAGCTAACTCCAAGACGCGGCAATGTTCGATGTCTGGCGGATCCATGCCGAAAAGCGTGGCCATGACTGCGAGCCGCTCAGGATGCGTTTGCGGAAACGCCGCGGTCGTATAGTGCACGCTGTCGTACGCATTTGCCGCAGAAGTCATGCGCGTACTTTAGCCTCTTTCGACGAGGCAATGAACCAAATAATCGCTCCCGTCAAGAGCGGCTTAGGCGAAGCACGAAAAGTCGATGCTCCCGAGAGAACTTCACGCGTGGCGTCACTACGCTGAGTTCGGTCGGACGATTTGCGCTTGCAGCGTCGGTTTTGAGGTACCATCCTTCCCTTCTGTCGAAGCGAGCGGATTTCCAATCTGGAGGAAGTGCACCCATGCCGAAGAAAATATGTGTTCCCGTTTTGCTCGCACTTTTTGCCGCAGCGATAGCGAATATCGAGCCAACGGTTCGGGCCCAAGACGAAGGCGACGCGTGGTCCAAGAAAAAATCCGCGTGGCTCTTGCTTTCGCCAGCCGACCGCACGCAAGCGATGGAGTTCGCGGAGGACATCAAGAATTATTTGAACATTGCGCGGTCGGCACTCAGCTCGAACCGCGAAATTATCCGGTGCGCAAAAGCCGCGGGATTCAACGAATTTTCGAAGCCAGGCCAAGTGAAGCCCGGCGCGCGATTGATCGTTTCGAATCGTGACCGCAGCCTTATCCTCGCGGTCATCGGAAGTGAGCCGATCGTCGAAGGCTCGCGCGTCATCGGCGCGCACGAGGATAGCCCGCACATCGAGTTAAAGGGCCGGCCGATTTATCCTGCGGGAGGATTCGCGCTTTTCAAAACGAAATACTACGGAGGCATCAAGAAATATCAATGGTCGAATCTGCCGCTGGCGCTCGTGGGGCGAATTGATACCGCGGACGGGCGAACGGTTGACGTATCTATGGGACTCAATCCGGGCGAGCCGATTTTTGTGATTGCGGACAACGCCCCGCACTCGGACGCGGAATTGCGCAGCCGGACTTATACGAACGTGCTGCAAGGGGAGGAGTTGGACCCGGTCATTGGCAGCATTCCGGGCGAAAAAGAGTCGGTCGCCGTCGAGGTGACGCGGCAACTCACGAGTACATACAAGATCAAGGAAGAGGACCTCGTCAGCGCGGAGCTTGCGCTGGTGCCAGCAGCGCATCCGTCAGATGTGGGAATCGATCGCGGCCTGATTGGCGCGTACGGCCAGGACGACCGTTTGTCTTCGTTCTGCGCGTCGCGAGCGATTCTCGATTTGAAAGGCACGCCGAAGTTCACCGCACTGACGTACCTTTCAAACTTCGAAGAAGTGGGCTCGGTGAACAACACGGGCGCAGGGTCGCAATTCTTGAACGCGACTTTTGCCAATTTGATCGGCGCGCAGAAGGGCGGGTCGTACAACGATCTTGACCTGCGCCACGCGTTGCACAATTCGCAGGTGATTTCCGCGGACACGAATGACGGCATCAATCCGATTTTCCCGTCTACGCAAGAAGGCACCAACGCCGCCCGAGTCGGATACGGCGTGACGATCAAACTATATGGCGAGGGGTTCGACGCGCCATCCGAGTACACCGCGAAAATACGCGCGCTGCTCGATCGCAACGACATTCCGTGGCAGACGCATACTTACAAAGTAGATTTCGGCGGTGGCGGAACGATCGGCGGATTCATGTCGAACCAGGATATGGAAGTGATTGACTTCGGCGTGCCGCTGCTCTCGATGCATTCGCCGTACGAAATGTCTTCAAAGGCCGATGATTGGTACTACTACCGAGCGATGAGCGTGTTCTTCGCGCAGTGAACGCGCGGCGCAGCAAACTCAGTTCAGGCCGAGTGATGAAAATTCATTTAGAGAAGATCGAATGGGAATTACGTAGCGGCGTCAATTACAGTTTAATGAACGTTTGTCACTGCGTACCCGCTGCTGCCGTTGACGCGTTGCTTTCGTGGAAGCTGGCGACGGCTGCGGCCGCTGTGTCGTAGACTTCGAAAATAGTCAGAAGCCTGGTTATTTGCAGGACCTCGCGGAACTTGTGGCCCAGCGCACAGAGCCTGATCGAGGCTCCCTGCGTCTTCGCGCTGACATACGCGGCAACCAGAATGCCGAGCCCCGCGCTGTCGATGTACGTGACGTCCGCCATGTTCAGGGCGACCTTCTTCTTTCCCGCAACCAAGAGGCCCTTCACCGCCTCGCGCAGCGCAGCGCTCTCTTCCCCAAGTACAATGCGGCCATTCAGCCCCACCACCGATACTCCGTCAACTTCATGAATTGTTACCTGGACGCTCATAATCAAACCTCTCCTGCGACTATACGCCTTTCGTTCGTTTAAGTATCCCTTCGACGTCGTCTATCCGCGAACGCCTACTCACTCGCGCTTGGTTGTACGCCCCGGGGTTCTATGCGCCTTTTCGCCCCGCTGTGAGCAGGAATTTTCCGGCAGAACGATGGGTGACATCCACGATGGGGCTCGATGATAGACTTCCGAAGGCGCTAAACGGGAGGCACTTCGATGGAATCAGGCGATCAGACCGGAGCAGCAATTCTAGTGCAAACGATATTTATGAAAGACGGCCACTTACAGGGGCTTCTAGGAGAACGAGCGTCAAAGAGTCCAGAAGCAGCAGTGGAGTTCTTGCGGCCCTACTATTTGGCAGCCCTCGCTATGACCGTGAGAGCAAGATCCGAACAGGAGAGTTAGCGCGAAGCTATTTGGGCAGCATTCGAATCTCTTATGAGTTCTGCTCGCACCCCGGGAGTAGACGGAGAATCCATCTGATCCGCCAGCGGAAGTGAGCACACTTTTTTGCCACACGGCGCGATCTTTTTGCACGCAAAACCCGTGCTCAACGGACCAAAATCGACCGATGCAAGGTGAGTAAGGGTAGCCGAATCAACGTGAATTTTGCGGAATCATGGAGCGGGCGATGGGAATCGAACCCACGTCCGAAGCTTGGGAAGCTTCTATACTGCCATTGTACGACGCCCGCGTTCCAAACTACCGTAACAAAACCCTCCCGACGCTGCAAGAGCCCGTGCGCGGCTCGCACTTTTCGAGATCTTTCCACATATAAATCGCGCCCGAAACGCTTCATGGTCGCGGGCAAACGTGCAGCAAGGAACATTTGGAATGCTGTCGTTCTTTTCCTGAGCTATTATTCCCCCACCTTCCCAAACGTCTTTTTGCCTTCGAGGTCTTCATGGTAAAAACGACAAAGAAACCCAAGAAACGCTTGTGCAAAGGAGTTACGCAGCGCGACCACACCTGCGAATCGCCCGCGCAGCGACTTTGCACCGAGTGCGGACTGTGGTTTTGCCGCATCCATTTCACGGACCCGGACTGGCATGCGTGCGCGCCCGACCAGGGTACGGGTTAACTATCCTGCTAGCGTCGCGACCAACGGGCCGTTTGCGTTTGCACAGCACGCGCCACGCGATTCATTGACGGATTCGCCCCTCTTCGCTAGCGTCAAGTAAGGCAAATCAGCCTGCGCTTCGTAGCCATCCTTTTGGCCCGGCGCATCGAAAGCGGGAGACCTGCGTGGCGAACGCGCTCATCACTCTGACGACGGACTACGGTACGGACGACCATCTGGTCGGCACGCTGAAAGGCGTGATTCTCAAAATCAATCCAGACGTCGACATCATAGACATCACGCATCATGTCGCGCCTTTTGATCTGCTGGATGGAGCGCTGACCATCGGGGCGGCGTATTCGTACTTTCCACCAAAAACCATTCACGTCGTCGTGGTCGATCCGGGTGTAGGCACAGAACGCCGTCCGCTACTCGTGAGCGGGCAAAACCAGTATTTCATCGCTCCAGACAATGGCGTGCTCTCTGTCGTATACGAACGCGAACAAAATTTCGTCGTGCGGCATGCCAACGCCGAGCATTATTACTTGCAGCCGCTCAGCAAAACGTTTCACGGGCGCGATCTGTTTGCACCGGTAGCAGCGTGGCTTTCAAAAGGATATCAATCCGCGAGCATGGGCGAAGAAATCACGGATTTTAAGCGTTTCGCCTTGCCGCGGCCGAAGGATGCAGACGGTGATCTCAAAGGCGTAGTGCTCAGAATTGATTCGTTCGGAAATCTAATCACGAATTTTCGAGAGCAGGACGTGACTGGCGCGGCGGAGAACGGCGGCGCAATCAAGTTGCAGATCGGGTCGCACACAGTAACACGGCTGGTGGAGACATTTGCGAACGGCAATGCCGGCGAGCCGATCGCTTACTTCGGTTCGAGCGGCTATCTTGAGATTGCGGTGAACAAAGGCAACGCTTCGAAAACGCTGAGCATTGGCCGCGGCACACCGGTTGTTTTCACGAAACAATAATTCCCCATTCGAGTTGTTACAAACTGCGCGAAAAGTGCGGACTGACCGCGCTTAACGCCTGAGCGCAAGCGCCGCTGTCTTGAATCGCTCGGATTTTTGGAATCAGAAGCTGTCTTGGATGCTAGGCCTTGCTTCACCGCCGAATGAGCGGATTCTTCAGCGCGAGATAAAAGACAGCCGTTGACCGCGCACACCTGCGTCTCGTTGAGCCGGCCCTTAAACAGCGGCATACTCCGCCACGCGCGTCGACCGGAAAGAGGATTTGCATTACGCGTGAAGACGTTCCTAGGCAGCGGCCGGAGCCAGTTGCTTATGCCTTTGCCAGTAACCCAAAGCCGCAAACAGAAGGACGGCAGGCACGCCAGTCAGTCCGCAAGCGATAAAGAAAATGCCGTAGGCGTGAATAAGGCCGTGCGTGGAGCTCAGGCTTTCGACCGCTGCGCCGGAAAATCCCTTCAGGCTCTTTCCCAGCAAGGCATAGGTGGAACTCAAGAGCGCATACTGCGTGGCGGTGTATCCCAAGTTGGTGAGACTCGACATGTACGCGACCAGTGCAACCGCGGCAAAGCTGAGACTGAAATTGTCACCTGCCATGACGAAAGCGAAGAGACGAATGCTCAATCCGGCGAACGCGAGAGTCGCAAATGCGGCAGTGGCCGCGGCCTGTAAAATGCCCCCGATGATGAGCGCGCGCATGTAGCCAAGCTTCAGCGAGCAGAATCCACCCGCGGCGATGCCCGCAAACGTGGCGATAAGCCCGATGGAGCCGCGCACCGCGCCGACCATTTGCTTCGTAAGACCAAGGTCGTGGTAGTAGGGATTCGCCATCGGACCCATCATGAAGTCCGGTATTCGGTATAGACTAATGGCCGCTAACATCACCAGCGCGAGCCAGCCGTGCGCGCGGAAGAAAGCGATGAAAGGGCCTACAACAGCGTCAAAGAAACGGCGCCAATGCGGCGCTTCGTGCCCTTTTTCCTGCAACACCGCATTCGCGGGCGCCGGTTCCTTCGCAAACCACGTCGCGACCATTCCAACGGCCATACAAGCGCCGTAGATACCGTAGGACATGCGCCAGCCCACAGCCGCTGCGACGATGAGGATCACGGAATCCGTAGTCAGGAGCGCCAGGCGATAACTGAACTGATAGGCGGACGCGAGGAGGCCTTGTTCATCTCCGTCGTCTGCCGATTCAATCCGCCAGGCGTCAACCACAATGTCCTGCGTCGATGAGGCAAACGCAACGATGAGCGCAAAAGCGCCAAGGCGGCCTAGCCCTGCTTTCGTGCCAGTTCCGCCCATGGCACACAGCGCCAGCCCGACGACGATCTGCGAGAACATCATCCATCCGCGCCGATGCCCGAGCCGCCCGAACAACGGCAAGTCCACGCGATCCATTACGGGTGCCCAAAGAAACTTCAGCGAATAGGCAAGGCCCACCCACGAAAGAAACCCAATCGCCGTCAGGGAGGTGTGTTCATCGCGCAGCCAGAAGCCGAACGTATTGCCGACCAGGAAAAAAGGAAGGCCTGAAGAAAACCCGAGCAACAACATCGTCAACGTTTTGGGTCTGAGGTAATCGGCCAGCCGGTGCTTTTGGGAACTCACTCATCCATTCTGTTAGGGAGCTTCACGGAACTCAACGCTGATGCCGACAAATCTTGTCCATCTCGACACGACGCCGAATAATATCAATCATTCTGGACGAGCACACCTCCGACGAGGGAACCGCGGCCTTCCTCTAGCATGCGCGCCACGCTTGGCGCACCATTGTCCGTCCGCTCAGGACTCCGCCGCCGCGGGCTTGGCGTTTTTCTCCAGCTTTTCTCCTAAAGCCGAGGAAGTTTTCCCCCCGGTTGGCGCCGGACGAATGAGCTGAATCTTTACGCGCGCGACGCGCCTGCCATCCATTTCGACGACTGTGAAGCGGAATCCTCCGAATTCAAAGCTCTCGCCGCCTCGCGGGATGAACCCCAACTGGTCCAGTACGAAGCCGCCGACGGTTGCGTATGCGGGATCTTCCGGCAACGTGATGTTGTACTGTGCGTCAAGATCGCGCACGTTTAACGCCGCATCGAAAATCACCGCGCCATCCGCGAGGGTGAGCGGGCGTTCGACCACATCAAACTCATCGTGAATTTCGCCAACCACTTGTTCGAGAATATCTTCGAGGGTGACAAGGCCAAGAATGCTACCGAATTCGTCCACCACCATGGCCATGCCAATGTGGCGTGTGCGCAAATCTTGCAGCAGTTCGCTGGCGGGCTTGGTCTCGGGAACGATGATTACCTCGCGCAGGACGCGCCGGAGGTCAAACGTTGGCGGTGGCAAGTTTTCTTCGAGCCGCCGCTCGCGGTCCAGCAATATCCATATCATGTCCTTGATGTGCACAAATCCCAGGATGTGATCACCCGAGCCGCGGTACACGGGTATCCGCGACCGCTGAGAGGTCGCGAAAACGCGCATCACCTCGTCGAGCGTCGCTTCGATTGGCAACGTGTGCATGTCCGGCCGTGGCACCATGATTTCGCGCACCTGCACTTGTCCGAGTTCGATCGCGCTGACAATGAATTTTTCTTCGCCCGGCGCCAGCAGCCCGCGTTCGCGCGCCTGCTGAATCTGAATTTGTAATTCCTCCGTGGAGTGCACGGCGCTGTGGCTCGCCGGAGACGCCACGCCCATGGCCTTGACGATGACTCCGGATATTCCATCGAGCAAATCGATCGCCCAGCGGAATGTCTTGAGAAACCACTGGAAAGGCATGGCCACCAGCAGCGCTACGCGTTCTGCTCTCGCCAGGCTCACCGTTTTGGGTACAAGTTCGCCGAACACTACGTGCATCGCGCTCAGCAGCGCGAATGCCGTCCCCAGCGCCGCGGCATGCGCCAAAAAGTTTGCTCGCGTGCTCTGCGTCCCGTGCCAGATTTGCTGAAAGGCGGTCGCCAGCGTGGACTCGCCGAGCGCGCCGATCGCCAGGCTGCTGAGCGTGATGCCAACCTGCACACCGGACACGACGCGATGTAGATCGCCCAGCAGGCGCTCGACGACCCGCGCGCGCATTTCGCCCTTGGCCACAAGCTGTCGTACGCGCGAGAGTCGCACGGCCACTAGAGAAAACTCCGCCGCGGCGAAGAATCCGTTCAACGCCACGAGCGCCAACACTCCGATTAGCCGCACGGCAAACATGCTTAATCAGTTTTCCTCTACGGGCATTTTAGCAGCAGACGGCACCCGCCACTTGCGGCGGTGTCCTCTCTACACACGCGTGATGGTCACGAAGATGTCCTCGCCGCTGAGCGCGAGTTTTACGCCGCCGTTGGGCGCGGCACTTTTCTCCAGCCGCTCCGCAAGAAGCTCGTTGCGAAGAAAGTCCTGGTGGGCGGTGATGGCCTGCTCGATGCGCGGGGACGCCGAGTACGTAACTACGATGCGATCCGAAATATCGAGGTTCAGCGCCTTGCGCTGGTCCTGCAACATGCGGTTGAAATCCCGCGCCAGGCCTTCCTGCAGGAGTTCCGGAGTGAGTGCCGTATCGAGCGCGAGGAACGTGCCTTGCTCCAGACTGCATTTCAAGTTCTCGGGGCCTTCGAACGTCACGACAATTTCGTCCGGGACCAGTTCGAAGTTCTGATCTGCAAGCATGACAGTGTAGCCGCCGCCCTTCAACACTTCGGCCGAGTCCGCTTGATCCAGCGCTTCGCCGATCGCCTTCAGATATCTACCCGCACGCGGACCGATTTTCTTCGCATCCGCCTTCAGCCGGACCTTGACGAGCGTTTTTTCATCGTCGATAAGCACTAGCCGCTTCAGATTGCCCTCTTCGAGGATTTGCGCGGCGTACTCCGCATTTTCCAGCACTTTCCGATCGCTCGCGTCCTTCGAACGGACGTAAAGCGTGTTCAACGGCTGGCGAATTTTCACTCTGCTTTGTGTGCGCAGGCTAAGCGCGAGATTCTTGATGCGTATCACCACGTCAATGTTTTGTTCGAGCGCCTCATTCACCAGTGCCGCATCCGGTTGCGGATACGACGTCAAATGCACGGACTCCGGCGCCGCTGGGTCCACCGAGCGCACCAGGTTTTGATAAATGTTTTCCGTTAGGAACGGCAGTGCCGGTGCAAGCACACGCGTGACGGTGGTCAGCACCGCGTACAGCGTTTGGTAAGCATCGGCTTCGCTCTTCCAAAACCGGCGCCGCGAGCGTCGCAAATACCAGTTGGAAAACTCTTCGTCGAAAACCTGGAACGCTTCAATCAGCCTGTAATTCTCGTAGTTTTGAAATGCACGGTTCGCTTCCGCCACAAGTCTCTGCAACCGGCTAAGCACCCAGCGATCTAGCTCATTCGTGACCGGCACTTGCGTGCCACCGGGCTTCCAGCCATCCGCGCCCGCGTACATGACAAAAAAGCTGTAGCAGTTCCAGAACGTCAGCAACTTGCGTCGCGCGTCGCCATCCATCGTTTGCGCGACGTTGCCGGTGGGATGCAAATCCGGGAAATTCAGGTTCTGCGCGGTTTTCTGTTCGGTATAGATGTAGCGCATCACCTCCGCGCCGAGCGCGTCGGCAGCTTCGTCGAAGGCGATCGCGTTGCCTTTCGACTTGTGCATCTCCTCTCCGCGCGCGTCGCGCACCAGCGCGTGGCCGAGCAACGCCTTGAACGGCGCACGTTCCGCAATCATCGCGCTCATCGCGAGCATCGAGTAAAACCAGTTGCGAAACTGACCGGGAAAGCTTTCCAGCACCAAATCCGCGGGAAACCATTTTTCCCAGTACGCGCGATCCGTCGAATAGCCCATCGTGCTGAACGGCACGATTCCCGCGTCGAGCCACGGGTTGCCCACGTCTTCGATGCGCGCTGACAGTCCCCCGCACTTTTCGCAGCGAATCTTCACCGCGTCAATGAACGGCCGGTGGGGCGAGTGCCCTTCGAACGTGTCCCATCCCTCAACCGCCTTCGCTTTCAACTCTTCCCTGCTGCCAATCACCACGAAGTCGCTGCAATCGCCACACACCCAGATGGGCAGCGCGAGGCCCCAGAACCGCTTCTTGGAGATCATCCAGTCAGCCATGTTGTGCAGCCAATCCTGCTCGCGCGCTTCGCCTTCCGCGGGAATCCAGCGGATCGTGGGCACGACGCGTTGAATGCGGTCGCGCCAATCCATGCGAATGAACCATTCATCCACCGGCCGGAACACCAACTCTTCCTTGCATCGCCAACAATGGGGGTACACGTGAGGGTATTTCTCTTTCGCGACGAGCATCCCGTTCGCTTTCAATGCCGCCACGACTTCATCCGCCACGGCGTTGGCGTTCTTGCCGGTGAACGCGCCAAATCCCTCGATAAATGTCGAACTCTCGTCGAGCGGCGCGATGAATGGAATGCCGTTCTCTTTCCCCAACTCCTGGTCTTCCGCTCCGCACCCGGGAGCGATGTGCACCAGTCCCGTGCCTTCGGCTTCGCTGATCTCTTTCCACGCGATGACACGGTGCGCCGCGGCCGCAGTCTTGCCGCCACCTGTTTCTCCGTACGGGAACACGCCTCCGGCTACATTCTGGGCAGGCAACTCGTCGAACGGCCCGGAATACGTCAGTCCGAGCAATTCTTTTCCGGGGAGTTCTTCCACCACCTCGACGCCGCCGCTGCCCCTCAAAATCGTCCGAATGGACGGCAGCTTGTGCGTCTCATGCTTCCCTTCCACCGTCAGATCCTGCACGCGGTCTTTCTCAAAATTTCCTTTTGCGACGTAGTAGAACCAGTCGCCGTGCTTGACCTTCAGATAGGTCATCTCGGGATTCACGGCGACGGCAACGTTTGAAGTAAGCGTCCACGGCGTTGTCGTCCACACTAGCAGCGCCGTCTTCTCTTGCCCGCGAATCGGAAATCGCACGAAGACGGACGTGTGCGTGGTGATCCGCCGTCCCTCCGCGACTTCCATCTGCGACAGGCCCGTTCCGCATCGCCCGCACCACGGCATCACGTCGTGCCCGCGATAAATGAACCCTTCGCTATGGCACTTCTTCAGAAACGACCAAATGGTGTAGTTGTTCTCATCCGAAAACGTGAAGTAACTTCCGCCATATTCCGCGCTGCCCAGCTTGCGGATAATCTCGCTCGCGCGTGCCGTAACCGTCTTGCCGCTCGGGAGTGTGACGGTCAGAACACGGTCGCCATCCGCCAGAGCGTCGCGCAACGCGAGCAGCACTTTCGGATCGTCCCAATCGCACCAATAGCCGAGCCGGATGGACTGCTCGGTCTGGCGCGCCGCATACGTCAGGACGCGCTCTTTGCACGCGCGGACAAACTTCTCGATGCCAAACTCGCGAATCTCGCGCTTGGTCTTCAGGCCTATGCTCTTTTCAACTTCCACTTCGACCCACAGGCCCTGGCAATCGAAACCGTTTTGGTAGCGCAGCGCACATCCGCGCATGGCGTTGTAGCGCTGATACATGTCTTTCAGTGTGCGTCCCCAGGCGTGGTGCACGCCCATCGGATTGTTCGCGGTGATTGGCCCGTCAAGGAAGGACCAGCGCGGCCCAGTCGCGTTTTTCTCGCGCAGCTTCTGAAAAATTTGCTTATCGCGCCAAAACGCCAGAATCTCCCGCTCCATCGCAGGGAAATCCGGCATGCGCGGCACTGGTTTGTACAAGCTCATCGTCGTATCCAGCTAGATTATCACAGCGGGCAAACGCACCCGAACGCACGCGGTTTGGTAAACTCTGCCATGCCCTACGCGCAGACCGTCAACCGCGTCACGCGAGCCATCCAGCAGTCCTTCGACGAGATATATCCATGGTTTGATCAACCATCCGAGCTCCTGCTTTATAAGCCGGCCGACGGCGGATGGTCTATCGCCGAGATTCTCGAACACATCACTCTAACCACACGGTTTCTCCTGATAGTCGCGAAAAACGGCTGTGCGAAAGCCGTTAAGCGCGCGCTGACTCAGCCGATCGAAAACTCCGAAAGTGACTTGGACAAACTAGCCCTCATCGGACAAAAAGGCTCCTTCCCGTGGATTAGACCCGAGCACATGGAGCCGAAAGGACGAGCCTTATCCGACGTGTTTTCCACCATGCAAACGCAGCAGGAGGCCTGCTCGGAACTCTTGCAAACGCGCAGTCGCGGTGAAGGCTCTCTTTTTAAAGTAAGGAAGTCAGTCAACAATTTGGGCCGAATTGACTTATATCAATGGATTTATTTCATCGCGCAGCACGCGAAGAGACACGTATCTCAGCTGGACGAGAATCTAGCTGAATGGCGGCAAAACAAATCTTAATAGCGGCCGCTAACAGAACGTCGAGTTAGACTTTCGCCGGCCAACTGATCTGTCCGCCCTTCCTGTACGCCAGATTCGCGATATGTCCGGCTCGCGCCGCTGCCACTCCCGTTTCCACCGGCGCGTTCGGCTCTTTCCTGCTTCTCACACAGTCCAGAAAATTCTGCATGTGGTCAATCGTTCCGTCGCGGAAACTGTCCGCCTTCATCACCGGGTTGGCGCGCTCCTGCACGCCCTCGTGATAGACGCCGAATCCGCTGCGGTTAATCTTGAGCGTCGCCTCCGTCCCGCGAAACTCGAGCCCGCCGTCGTCTATCGAGGAACCCATCATTCCTTCGTACACGACGTCAAACCCCGGATACCGCAGTGCCGCCTGCACCGTGTCCGGGCAGTCCCACTGGTCGAAAACGTATTTGTCGCCGAGCATCAGCACGTCCTTCGGCTGGTCGGCTTTCATCGCCCAGTGCACGACATCAATCCAGTGCGTAAATAAATCCGTCATCGCGCCGCCGCCAAAATTCCAGAACCAGCGCCAGCGATAAAACTTTTCCTCGTTGAACGCCTGCTCCGGCGCGCCGCCCAGCCAACTCTTCCAATCCAGAGCTTGCACATCCACCGCAGTGCGGTTCCTCCACGCAAAATAGTTCTGCCACCAATACGTCCGCACCTGCGGCACGCGCCCCAGGCTACCGCCCTGAATCAGCTCCACCGCGTCGCGAAAATGAATCCAGCTCCGCTGCTGCATGCCGCATTGCAAAATCTGTTTGCTCGACCGCACCGCCTTCGTGAGCGCCGCGCCTTCCTCCAGCGTGTGCGTCACGGGCTTCTCGAGATACACGTCTTTTCCTGCGGCGATCGCGTCCGTCGCCATGCGCACGTGCCAATGGTCCGGCGACGCGATGAACACCGCGTCCAGCTTTTGCTCCAGCAACTCCCGATAGTCGGGATGCACGGTCGCCGTATCTTTCGAGCGCTGCTTGATGGCGTCGCGCCGCGGCGTATACACATCGCTCACCGCCGCGATCTGGTAGCCGCCAACGCGATCCGCGGAGTTCAGCAGGTCTCCCATGCGGCCGCCAGCGCCGATCACGCCGACGCGTAGCGTGTCGTTCGCTCCTAACACGCGCGTTGACGCCAGCGCCGTCAGTCCCGTTGCCACGATAAAACTTCGCCGATTCATTTGGTCGCTCATGCAGCACATCTTAGTCGTTCCCGACCCGTGAGGAAAGCGTCACGCGCGATGGCGCTCCACAATCGTGCCCCTGGTCGGTTTGCCGCGCTATACTTTACGTATGGCCAACCAAAACGAATTTGCCGGAGTATTCCCGAAGGTCATTCACCCCATCAACGACGGTGAAACCACCATCACCGAATACGTCGAGAAGATTGAAGGCGAGGTCGCGCTCGACAGCTATGTGAAGGCGCAGACGTCTGCGCCGGAAGTGGTCAAACGCATCACCGAGCTCGAAACCTGTCTCCAACAGTTAGCGACCGCAGCGCTGGCTTCGCTGAACGGCAGCGGCCACGCAGGTTTGCGCGCCGCTGTCGAAGACGCAAAACTCGTTCTCAAAAACCGCCTCGAAATCGACGAAAGCAAACATCGCTTCCCTTCGGAATTGGGACGCATCATCAAGTTTCCGCCCCCGCTCTTCCCTGAAGAATAGGCGCGGCCGCAGCAGCGCCTCATTCAATTTCGCGTGAAGTCACGAGATAAACGCCGTCCCACGAATTCGCGCGTCATCCATTCGCCGCGCAGCGGTTGCGCCCCTGCATTGCCTCCACTACACTGAATCTTCACTTCCTGGCTGCCGGAGCATGCTTGCGGACTATCCGTCGTCTCCTCATTTGGGCCTTCACTATTCTCTTGCTCGTCGTCGCCTTCATATCCTGGTATTTTGTTTACCGCCCGCTGCCCCAGCTCGACGGCTCGCTCTCCGTACCCGGATTGCACCAGGCCGTCACCGTTGACCGCGATAACTGGGGCGTGCCGCACATCCGCGCAGCCTCTCTCGAAGACGCCGTCCAGGCGCAAGGCTACGTCACCGCGCAAGACCGCCTCTGGCAACTCGACCTGATGCGCCGCGCCTCTCGCGGCCAACTCTCTGAAATCGTTGGTCCGCCGGCGCTTCCTTCCGATCGGCGTTTCCGCACCCTCGGCTTTTCGCGAATCGCTGATCGCGAAGTCGCGGCGCTCGACAAGGATTCCCGCGCGATGCTCGAAGCGTACGCGCGCGGCGTGAATGCCTTCATTTCTCAGCATCAGCGCAAACTCCCGCTCGAGTTTCAGCTCCTCAAGTACCAACCGGCGCCCTGGCAGCCGTCTGATTCGCTGGTCATTGCCGGCTACATGTACCAAACGCTTACAAGCACGTGGGAGCGCGAACTCAATCGCGCCAAAGTCGAGGCTCGCGTGGATGCCGACCACGCCAAGGATCTCTTCTCCGACGAAGCTCCCATGGACCACTTCGTGATCGGCGATCCCGATAATCCCAACGACGGCTCGCAAGCATCGCGCATCGATCCTGACGAAGACGACGATGATGACGACGACATGACCGGCGACGACGTCCTCAAAGCGCTCGCAACTCCGAAGCAGGATTCGACGCACTCTCGTAGCGCAGCAACTTCCTCTGCCTCAGCCTCCAACGGCTATATTGGCCAAGCCGCAGACACTTCCGACATCGCGGCGGCGTTATGGCCGTCAATTTCCGAGTACCTCTCCGAATCACAAAACGAAATTCGCCAGTCCCTCGGCAGCAACAACTGGGTCGTCAGCGGCGAGCACACCGCCACCGGAAAACCTCTTCTTGCCAACGATACGCATCTCGAACTTTCCATTCCTCCTATCTGGTACGAAATCCACCTCAGCGCGCCGAATTACAACGCCAAGGGCTTCACGCTTCCCGGCGCCCCGCTCATCGTCATCGGCCACAACGACCGCATCGCCTGGGGCTTCACCAACAACGGCGCCGACGTCCAGGACCTGTACATCGAATCGTTCAATCCGGACGCTCCCGGCCAATACCGCGTCAACGGCAAATGGCAGCAAGCCGAAATCGTTGACGAAGTCATTCGCGTCAAGAACGCGCCTGACGAACACTTCAAAGTCGTCGTTACGCGCCACGGCCCCATCGTCCATGAAGAATCCGGCAAATCCTACGCTTTGAAATGGACCGCTCTGGAACCCGGCGGCCTTGGCAACACCTACAACTGGGTCTCGAAAGCCCGCAACTGGCATGAATTCCGCGCAATCATGAAGCGCGTTTGGGGTCCCGCGCAAAACGCCGTTTACGCCGACGTGGACGGCAACATCGGCTACGTAATGGCCGCGCGCGTGCCTGTCCGCAAAAAAGGACACGGCGAAGTTCCCGTGCCCGGCGACACCGACGACTACGAATGGACGGGCTACCTCCCGTTCGACCAACTTCCGCAGGCGCTGAACCCCGACGATGGCCTCATCGTCACCGCTAACGCGCGCGTTGTCGGGCCGAACTACAAGCCTTATCTTACCGACCGCTGGGAGGAGCCTTACCGCACTTCACGCATTCACGATCTGCTCGACGACAAAACCGGCTTGCGGCCGGTGGACATGCTCAAAGTCGAGACTGACACCTACAGCTACCCGCATCTCTTTCTCGCCGAGCAGCTCGCCTCCGCAGCCAAAATTGCTCCCCCGAAAGATTCGCGCGCGCAACAGCTTGTTGCGCAGGCACGCGACTGGAACGGCATCGCCGACGCCGACTCGTCCGTCGTGTCGTTTCTCGTGATGGCGCGCCGCGCCGCACTTGATCTCGTTCTCGAGCCTTACCTCGGCAAGGACACAGGTCTCTACCAGTGGCGCACCACCACGTTCCTGCAAAAAATTCTCACCGATCGCCCCGCCCGGTGGCTGCCCTCCGCCTACAAAAACTACGATGAACTGCTGTCCGCCGCCGCCGACCGTGCCGTCGCGATGCTCGCCGAGGAATCGCACAGCGAGCGCGTCTCCGCATGGGAATGGGAAAAGTTCAACTCGCTCGACATGCTGCATCCTCTCGGCCGCTCGGGTTTTCTCAAAACCTTCCTCAGCATCACCGGCAAGCCGCAATCCGGCACCGGCTACAGCGTTCGCGCCGCCACGAAGACTCATGGCCCCTCCATGCGCTTCATCGCCAATCTCGCCAATTGGGACGACTCCATCATGCTCGTCCCCGCCGGCGAATCCGGCCAGGTCGGCAGCAGTCATTACACCGACGAATTCCCTTACTGGTACGAAGGCAAGCCCGTGTCCGCTCCCTTCTCCGACTCCGCCACCTCCAAGTCCCGCAAGCACACCCTCACTCTCAACCCTGCCCCATAAGGTCTTGCTCGCGAATTGGAGCAAATCCATCTTCGTGTGCACTTCCGGATTGCTGGAAACTTGGAGTATTTTGGATGCGGTATGAAGACGATCTTGTCCCTCTCATTGCTTTCCATACTTTTGTGTCCCTGTGCGATCCAAGATCTATCATCAGGCCAAACGAAGTCCCCGAGGCCGAATCCCAGGCTGCTGATCGCCAAATGCGTTGAAGATGGGTTTGACGCTCAGATTCCGGAAGATCCGGTGAGAGAGAAAATTGCGCGGTTTGCGGACGTGGACCTGGTTGCCACGTTCCCCCGGGGAGACGCCGGCGCCACATTTTGGTTCGTGCGAGCTAACAAGGAAATATTTAAGTTCACCGCAAAAGACCTAGTGGCATCGAACGTGTGGATCGCCGTCGACCACAATCGCGCGCTCGATCGCAGTCACGGTCAAGCTCACATCGCTTTAACATACAGCGATGGAGGCGCGATCGGCGCGTTTCATGTCCGGGTCTTCCTCATTGATGAAAGTGGCGTCAAAGATGCCTCAAGCTCCATCAATCAAGCGGTGGCCGATTTCAAGTCGCGGCATCATTGCAGGATACGTGGGAACAACGCGACTGCTCTGAAGTGGGTAGATGGCGCCTTGTTACTTTTGACCGAAGTCTATCCTACAGGGGACTGTGGAGCTGACTTGGGACATCTGGAGGGATACCTGATAAGTGTGCCATATGGCGAGATTCTGGAGCGCCTCACTTTAAGAGAGCTGCAACACTATCCGGGTGTGTGTCTGCAGAACGATGACGAAAGCTAGAAACGCCAACAGCCGGACCGCACTTTTGACGCTCCTCCGTGAACTCTATTAACCGTCATGCCTGAACTCCCCGAAGCAGAAGCCGTCGCCCGCACGCTGTGCGCGCTCTCCCAGCACGCCGCATCCTCAGCCGCTACTCTGGCTCCGCCGCCTCTAAGCCCCGCAAGCACACCCTCACTCTCAGCCCTGCCCGGTGATGCTCTTCCCGCTGTCGCCTAGCGCTTCCATACGCGAACATCTCCGGTAACGCGTGAAGCAGGCACTAATCGACGGTCAGGATTGACCTGATTATGTGCCATTTGTTACAGCCCCGCGGAGCCAGAATACATAAGATAGACGGGCAGTGAGCAACGAGGCACCTATGCTGGATTTATGGTGGGCGGCACCGCTTACCGATGAACGCGCAAGAAATGTTCTGCTGTCCTTGAATCCGAACGCGGATGCGGTCAACATTTACTCGACACTCGAGCGGTATAAGAAGGACGCGTGGAAATTCGGTGTGTGCCTAAACGAGTTCGTTCTTCGAAATGGCGCACAAGCCGCGAATGACGCTCGCGCCGCATGGTCGGAGATCGTCACCCACAATTCTGGCGCTGATCCGAATGTGAACTACGAACTTGACAGCAAGTCGTTGGATTTGCTCGCCTCTGATGTCCGCGCCGCTTGCTTGAAGCAATTGTTTTCGTACTCCCGCATGACGCACGGAAATGGGCGGGTTCTGAGAATGGGAACTGCCGCGACATTTCAGCCAAAGGAATAAAAGTTTCGACCGGGTAGCGTCCCGAGTAGTCGATTGCAACTGTCCGGCTACGGCTGCCAGCGTTAATCAGGACAAACGCTGGATTGCGGTGCTTCCGTTAGCTTAAATCGCGGGAAAATGGATATTCATCTTATAGCAAACGAACAGCACCAGAATCGCGCCAACTGTGGATAAGATCAGGCCCGCGGGATGATAGCGTTCATTGCTCGAGCGCGAAAGCATGTGGGCAACGCCGCCGCCGATGATCGATCCGATGACGCCGAGTGCGACCGTCCAGAAAATCGTTATATGTACGTGCATTACGTCTTTCGCAATAAGCCCCGAGATTAGCCCAATAAGAAGATACCAGATCAAGTGAAACATGCTTTTCCTCCATCCTGTCGCTTCCGAACGTCGTCGAGTAATAGCTCGGCGTTCGCCATTAACCCCGAATTCCCGAATTGGACCGCTGGCCTAGCAGGCTAGAGGCTGTCGAGCCTGCGTACTGTTCACTTTTATACAGTTTGCATAATCTTATGAATCTCAGGGGGGATGCCGAACGTTCAGCTGAAATCCGTGAACAACTATCTTTCGGTGGAAAAACCCGAGCCTCAGTCCCGGTGCTCTGTGACCGTCTGGGCTGTAACTGCCGGCGCGGCGGCGTGCAGACCTCCTCCGAATCCCTGCCTTATGAGTTTAAAAATTGTGCGCCGATTTTCAAGAATCGTTTTCAGCCATGCGAAGCGGCCCATTTGCGGAAAATAAATTCCCCGGAAGCACAGGCGTGCGATAAAGATGTTGATGCGGTAGCCCAGCGGCTTGTGATTCAGTGACTCCACCGCCTTTTCGATGGCTTCCGGACTGTAAGAGCTACTCCACCCGATGCGTACCTCGTTATGAGCCTCGGGGATGCTCATCTTCAGCGGCGTGTGCGCCATCGCAAAGGGAATGAACTCCTGCCAGTGCTTTGGACGCGTCAGTCGCCCCGCAGCTTCGAGCCTTTTGTACAGCGGCGTTGCAGGAAGAGGGGTCATCAAACCGAAGATCGGCAGCCCCGGAGGCCAGGTACGAATTTCCTTCAGAGTTCGCTCCGCTACGCCCGGCGTGTCATTGTCCATTCCAAAAATAAACGACGTGATGGCAAAAACGTTGCGGCGCGCGAGCCGGTCGAGCACCACGGCATATTCACCCGGCTTGTTGAAGCCTTTTTTTACGTCAGCAAGATTGGCCGGATCGATGGACTCCATTCCGATGAAGATCCACTTGCCTCCCGCGGCCCCGATCAGATCAACTAGCTCCTCATCGCGCAGCAGATTGGCGCTGATCTGCGCCACCCAATGTACTTGCGCGTTAGCGGCGATAATGTCTCGCAGCAATGATTTCGTGCGCTTTACGTTGATCGCAAAATTGTCGTCGATGAAGAATACGGCAATCTGGCCGCCTTCTGCCTTGGCGCGCGCTTTCAGCAGCAACAGTTCGTTCACCACGCTTTCGTTGGTCCGAAAGCGGATGGAGTCGCCAAAAAATCCCGTCACTGTGCAAAACTCGCATCCATATGGACAGCCGCGTCCGGACTCCACCGGAATTATTCGAAATGTCCCCCAACCCGCGCCCACGCGCTTGAGCAAAGGATGCAAAACCCCCGGAAGCAGATTGAATTGGTCCAGTTTGATTTTGTCCCAGGGAATCTCCGGATAGGGCTGCAGGGATGGTTTGCGCTCCTGGCCAAACTCGTCCACCGGGGCGTAGACATCCTTGAGCGTGCCACGCGCGGCATCTTCCACGATTTTGGGCCACGTTTCGTCAGCTTCGCCAAGAGCAACCGCGTCGGCATGCCGCGAACCGCCGTCACGCCCGAGAGCCTCATCGGCCATTTCGGTGACGTGCGGCCCGCCCATCACAACCTTCACTCCCACGGCGCGCACAGCGTCCGCCATGCGATAGGCCTTGGCGATCATTCTGGTCATCGCACCGATGCCGACCAGTCCCACATTTTGTTCACGCACGTATCGCGCGATGCTTTTTTCATCCATGGGCTGCGCGTTGCCGTCAATCAGCACCACTTCGTGGCCAGGCGGAGTCAGCGCTTGCAGCAGGAACATCCAAAGATGCGGCATGAAGTTGCGCGTCACGCCGTTGTCGGGGTTGTAAAGTAAGATTTTCATTTAAGGGAAAATCTTAATCAGTATAGTACGCGCCGCTGAGAAACGCATGACTGTTTAAAATTGTACAGACGTGCGTATGAGTCATCGTCTCCAAGGTCTTGGTTACCGCAGTGATCTCAATGCGTCGACGCAACACTTGGCCGAGGTCCACTCGCAGGGGCGTCAATAGCTAAGAGTCGTTCGCGCGCACAGATTCAATCGGAACACCGTCCTGGCTAGGGTCTGATCGTTTACAGCCGGGCAACTCGATTCACCATGCGGAAGTCCTTTCGGATCAACTGACTCGATGGTGTTGCATCGACCGGTTGAACCGGCGCCCTAACCGGGAACTGAGTGGCAGCTTAACGTCTCCTCTCTCGCGTGCCCCCGGAGCTTAAGCTGTAACCCCGAGAGTTGGGTTGCGTAGAATCATTTGGTAGTCTGGCTCACGCACGAGCATACCATGTCCACCAGCCCGACACGCGTCTCGCAATGCAAAAAGCCGCGCGGCTGGCTCGGCCGCTTCACCCTGTGGAGGATGAACAAGTCCCACTCCAAGCTCACCGACTGGGGCCTCTCCCACGTCTCCATCGCTCCCCACTACACCCTCCTCGACGTCGGCTGCGGCGGCGGCCGCACCGTCAGCAAACTTGCCGCCCTCGCCATGCAGGGCAAAGTCTTTGGCATCGACTATTCCGCTGACAGTGTCGCCGTGAGCCAGAAAATCAACGCCCAAGCCATCGCCGCGAGCCGCGTCGAAATCCGCCAAGCCTCCGTCTCGCAACTTCCCTTCCCAGACAACACCTTCGACCTCGTCACCGCGGTCGAGACCCACTTCTGGTGGTCCAATCTGCGCGGCGACATGCGCGAAGTCTTCCGCGTCGCCAAGCCCGGAAGCACGCTCATCCTCATCGCCGAAATCTATAAGGGCGCGAACACCATGGCCGCCAAGCTCGCTGAAAAATACGCCGATCGCAGTCCCATCACTCTCCTCAGCCCCGACGAGCACCGCGACCTCCTCAGCGCCGCCGGCTTCTCCGGCGTCCAAATCGATTCCCTACCCGACAAAGGCTGGATCTGTGCGATTGGCGAAAAGCCATAGCTGCGATTCCCGTCCATACCCGCCGTTGAGACGAATCAGTATCGGCGACGAACCATTCGAAACCGTGAGTAAAAAGCTCTAGCAAAAATTTCCCTGTTGACAAAATCATATAACCGTGTATACTTACCTCGTAAGTAGCGGGGTCTCTACTCCGAGCGCCATTTCCCAAATGGCGTTTCTCCTGTTCGGAGTTGTGAGCTAATTCTTTTATTTGCCGCTCTTTCGCGAAAGTAGGCGTTCTGCAGAATTTTTCCGCAACTTAATTCCTTTGTTTGCAGAAATTTCGCAGACCCCCGTTGCTAAGTCCCGTGCTTGCACAAATTTCCGCAAAATACGGGGGGAGGGGGTGCCCAACTCCCGCAATGTCCATCGCCTAGCGCCTTGTGCCGCTTCTCGCGCCTGCCTTAGAATGCTTCGAGCATTTTTCAATCTCTGAGGGTGTACAGAATCTCGTGAATCAACCCGCCCCCAAGAAACCCGAGCCTGCCAAGAAGCCAGATTTTGAGCGCTCACTGGCGCGCCTCGAAGAAGTTGTTCGCCGCCTCGAATCGCCGCAGCTCTCGCTCGACGATGCTATGAAACTCTTTGAAGAGGGCGTGGCCCTCTCTCGCGAGTGCCAGAAGCAACTCGAAGAAGCCGAAGGCCGCGTGGAAATCCTTCTGAAAAAAGCGGACGGCAAACTCGCCGCCGAACCTTTCGATCCCGAAAGCGAGTCCGAGTCGTGAACTCGGGAGCGCCATTCTCCCGAATGGCAACTTTATTCCCAAGCATTTCGAACGCTTCATCGCATGCGTATTCACCTTCGACCTTGAACTTTGAACTTTCGACCTTTTGCCAATGAACCTCCCCGCCTTCTTCGAAGAAGATCGCCTCGCCGTCGACGCCTCACTCGACCGCCTTATGCCTGCCGCGTCCGTGCAGCCCCCTTCAATTCACGAAGCCATGCGGTACAGCGTGTTCGCCGGTGGAAAACGCATTCGCCCCATCCTGTGCCTCGAATCCGCGCGCATCTTCGACGCCGACGTGGCCCCAGCCCACCACCCTGCGTGCGCCGTCGAGTTCATCCACACCTACTCGCTCATCCACGACGATCTTCCTGCGCTCGACAACGACGACCTTCGCCGCGGCAAACCAACGAATCACAAAAAATTCGGTGAAGCGACAGCCATCCTCGCCGGCGACGCGCTGCTCACGCTGGCCTTCGAAACGATCGCCGCCACGCCGGTGGACTCCGGCCGTTGCGTCGCCATGCTTACAGAAATTTCCCAAGCCGCCGGAACCATCAATGGCATGGTCGGCGGCCAAGTGGCCGATCTCGAGGCCGAAGGTAAGCCCGCAAACGCGAAGACGCTCGAATACATTCATCTCTCGAAAACGGCCGCGCTCATTCGCGCTTCCGTCACTTCCGGCGCGCTGTGCGCGGGAGCCACAAACAATGACGTCGCCCGCCTGCGCACGTTCGGCGAATCTATCGGCCTTCTCTTCCAGGTGATGGATGACATTCTCGACGTCGAAGAATCTTCCGCCGCGCTCGGCAAAACCGCCGGCAAAGATATCGCGCAACAAAAGGCCACGTACCCAGCCGTCCACGGTCTCGAACGCTCGCACCAAATCGCTAACGAACTTTCCGCGAGAGCCATCGCGCAACTCGCGTTGTACGGTGAACGTGCCGCGCGCTTGCGCCAGATCGCCGAGTACCTCGTCCGCCGCCGCGCTTGACGTTTCGCGCCTTATCCATGAAAGCCAAGTTCATGCGCACTCGCCTCGACATCGCTCTCGTCGAGCGCGGACTTGCCGGCTCACAAAAAGAGGCGCAGGCGATGATCCTGGCCGGTGAAGTGAAGGTGGACGGCGCCCCAGCACAAAAAGCCGGCGAGCAAGTGGCGAGCGACGCAAAGATTGCGCTGACGCGTCAACAGAGATACGTATCTCGCGGCGGCTTGAAACTCGAAGGTGCTCTCGCCGATTTTTCCGTAGGGCCCGCCGGAAGAGTCTGCCTCGATATCGGCTCGTCGACCGGAGGTTTTACCGATTGCCTCCTCCAACGCGGCGCCGCAAAAGTTTTCGCAGTAGACGTGAATCTTGCACAACTCGCGTGGAAACTTCAGCAAGATGCCCGCGTCATCAAACTGCAGCGCAATGCTCGACAGATTTCCGTTTCGGATATTCCCGAACCTGTTTCTCTCGCCGTCGTGGATGTATCGTTTATCTCCGTCTGCAAAATCCTGCCACATGCCATAGCTTGCGCCGCTCCCGGAGCCGATTTCCTCATCCTGGTAAAACCGCAGTTCGAACTTCGCCGCGACGACGTTCCCTCCGGCGGCATCGTCGCAGATCCCCAGCTTCACCAGAAAGCCATCGCAGCCGTCGAAAAATGCGCCGCCTCCGCCGGTCTGCTCATCCAAAAAACACTTCCTTCGCGCGTGACCGGCGCGGAGGGCAACCAGGAGTTTTTTCTCCACGCCCGCAAGCCGCAGTGAAGTAGAATTCCTCAACCCGCGAATCGTATGCCGCCGACTCCAGCGCCAATCAAATTCAAAACCATCGGCGTTATCTCCCGCCCGCGCCGCTCGAATCTTTCGGTCGTCATCCCCGCGCTCCTCAAGTGGCTCGAACAACGCGGCCTGCGCGTCGTCTACGACGAAGAAACCGCCTGCGCCCTGCCCGCACCTACGAACGCTCTTTCGCGCGACAAAATCGCCGACCAATCTGACATTCTCCTCGTGCTTGGCGGCGACGGCACACTTCTCGCGGCCGCGCGCGTGGCTGCGGCGCGCGATATTCCGATTCTTCCCGTCAACATGGGCAGCCTCGGATTCTTGACCAGTTTCACCGTCGACGAACTGTACCCGGCGCTCGAGGAAACTTTGGCGGGACGTTCGTCCATATTCACGCGCGTGATGCTGCAGGTGGAGCTTCTGCGCGGCACAGAAGTCGTCGCCCTGCAGCACGTGCTCAACGATGCGGTCGTCAACAAAGGCGCGCTCGCCCGCATGATCGAACTCGAGCTTTCGATTGACGGAGATTTCGTCTGCCGCTACCGCGCCGACGGACTCGTCGTTGCGACGCCGACCGGGTCCACGGCGTATTCGCTTTCCGCCGGCGGTCCTATCGTGCATCCGTCCGTCGAAGCCTTCATCATCACACCCATCTGCCCGCACACCCTTACCGACCGGCCCGTCGTCGTTCGCGATTACACGCGCGTGGAGGTGAAACTCACAACAAACGCGGAAGACGTTTACCTAACACTCGACGGCCAAAAAGGGATTCCCATGGAAGAAAACGACTGCATTCGCGTGACGCGCTCGTCGCGGCATCTCCATCTGATCCAGCCGCCGCTAAAGTCTTACTTTGATATCCTTCGCAGCAAACTGAAGTGGGGCGAAGTCTAGTCTCGAAAGGCGAGTCATCCTAGGCGCAGCGAACGATCCAGGCACGGTGTTGGCGATTCCCCGGAACACGTCTGCGTCAAACGCGTCTTTGCGAGTGGGATTCTCCGCGTTCCGCCAAAGGTGAACCATGGCGCTCGAAGTGCGCGGCATAACGCCGCTTCTGCAGGTCTACGACATGCCGACTTCCATTCGCTTTTATCGTGACAAGCTCGGCTGTACGGTCAAGATGACGTCACCAGCGCTCGGCGGCGAGGATCGCTTTCATTGGGTGCTGCTCGAGCTCGGCAAAGCGGAATTCATGTTAAATACGGCTTACGAATTTGACCAGGAGCGCCCTGTCCCACGCGACCCGGCCCGCAGCGCGGCACACGACGACATGTGTCTGTACTTCTCCTGTCCCGATGTCGACGGCGCGTACGCGGAACTGCGAAGCAGAGGCGTGGAAGTGAACCCGCCGAGTATTGCGCCCTACGGAATGAAGCAGACATATTTGCACGACCCCGACGGCTATTCCATCTGCTTTCAATGGGCCGCCAATCGGTGACGCGCATGTTGCGTCGGAGCGAGCGATTTATCTACGTCGGTGGCTCGGACTTGCGTTGCAAGTGGACGCCTCGAGGTTCGGCGTCCACTTGCTTACCTGTGGTGTTTCTCGGGAATGGCCGTCCCAGCAGTTCCCGGTAGATGGCGCCTTCCGCCTGCCGGCTCACGACGCGTCGCGTATCCATCCTCCCGTTTTTGCTTCTGTGCGTCTCAGCGGGTCTCTTGGGGCGACCGCTGCAAGCTTCACACCGTAGCCAAGTTTTCCGTCTTTTGTTAGCTGCTCGTGAATCACTCTCCCCATGCGTTGCAATTCGCTGGACACGCTTCCGGAAATCTCGGTTGGGACGCGCAAAACGAGCGTTATGACCGCGCCTACCTCCAGGCGCATCGCGCTGGTCATGAACAGCCCGCTTCTCGATACATTGCACGCTTCGGCATACGAAGTCTCTTGCGACGCACTGCCATCAGCGGAGAAAAACCGAATGGGGATGTGTACCGGATGCCGCTCTTCTGCCCGCGCATCTTGTGCCCACATGAGTTCCTCCGCGCGGCGACCGGGTGCCGTTGTTAATGTTTAATCTTTAATTACGGACAGCTTGTCGAACATGCGCCTTGGATTTCCACAGGTCAAGTACCAAAAAAGTATGTATTTTTACGGCTCTCGCTCCGTGTGAAATCGCATGCGGAGGTCGTGTCCCAACGAGCGGCCGCAGCTTTCCCGGCGCTGCTTGAATCAAGAATCCATTTTGTGGGATACGCACATCGCAGCGCAGTCGCTGCTCCACTTCGCAGATTGTTCGACTGATGGATTTATCTGACCCGGCGCCGTCGCGCTGGCGCCAGCAGATCGGTTCGTAACAGGTCATCCTGCGATTCGCGGCGGCGAATCAATTTAGTTTTTGCGCCATCGATGAGCACTTCGCTCGGGCGAGTCCGCGCGTTGTAATTCGACGCCTGCGTCATTCCGTACGCGCCAGCTACCCAAATCGCCAGCACGTCGCCCGGCTGCACCGGCTCGAGCGGCCAATCGTGGACCAGGCAGTCGCCCGTTTCGCATACCGGGCCAACGATATCCACGCGTTGCGCCGGCGGCTTCCAACCTTTGTGCCGCCTGGCAGTCTTCGTGATCGGATGCACCGCGCCGTACAACGCCGGGCGCAGCAAATCGTTCATTGCTGCGTCGACGATTACGAAGGTTTTTCCGCGGTTTTCTTTTGTGTAAATCACCCGCGTGAGGAGCACGCTCGAAGCCGCGATAATCGAGCGACCCGGCTCGAGCAAGACGTGAAGGCGTAGCGGCCGCGCGAGCTTCGCAACCATCCGCGCGTATTCAGCGCGCGATGAAGTTGTTTCGTCCGTATAGCGAACGCCAAGCCCGCCGCCGATATCGAGAAACTCCAGCGCAACTCCGCCGCGCCGCAACTCCTTCACGTAACCAGCAATTCTTCCAAACGCCTTGCGAAACGGCTCGAGCGAAACAATCTGTGACCCGATGTGTGCGCTGATGCCCTTCCAGCGAAAATATTTGGCGTCTTTGTGCGCAAAGTAAAGGCGCCGCGCTTCTTGCCAATCGAGGCCGAATTTATGCATGTGCAGGCCGGTGGAAATGTGCGGGTGACCGCCGGCCGCCACATCGGGATTCACGCGAATCGCTACCGCCGGCACGCTTCCGCCCCGTCGCACGTGCCGTTCAGCCTCCTCGCGAAGCACTTCTAGCTCAGCCTCGGATTCGACGTTGAAAAGCAGAATTCCGTTCCTGGCGCGTTGTGAACCGTGCCTGTTGCCTGACGCGTGGTATTCCAGCGCAGCACGAATTTCGTGCCTGGTCTTGCCTACGCCGGAAAAGACGATGCGGCCGCCCGGCACACGGAGATGACCCAAATGCTCCAGTTCGCCTCCGGAAACGATATCGAAACCGCTGCCACGCATCGCCAGATCGTGCAGTAGCGACAGATTGCCGTTGGACTTCACCGCGAAACAGATGGTGTGAGGAACTCCCGCAAGCCCGCTGTCGAACTCATTGTAGGCATCCGCAATGGCCGCGCGGCTGTAGACATAAGTTGGCGTTCCCAAGGCAGCCGCGGCGCCGACGAGATCGACGTCTTCGCAAAAAACGTGTTCCGAGTCGGGAGCGCGCGGCGTCTTTCGCCAGCCATAATGCGGAGTGAAGTCTGCAGGATCGACGTACGACTGTTTTTTGCGCGACTTCGCGAGCGCGCTCATCGCACTTTTAGCACAACCAATGTGCGGTCATCGGCAAGCGGCGCGCTTTGCGTGTACCAATCGACTTCGCGCAGAATCGTATCCGCCAATTCCGCGGGGCCGGCTTCATGGTGCTGCTCGATGAGTTTCCGGAGCCGCTCAGTCCCAAAAAACTGGCCCTCACTATTGGCGGTCTCCGCGATTCCGTCAGAATGAAAAACCAGGATGTCGCCCTGCACCAGGGTGACGCCCCACTCGTCGTAACTCACATCTTCGTAGATTCCCAGCGGAAAGCCGGTCAGCGCGATCTTGTCGCAGCGGCCATCCTTATAAAGGAGAGGTTGTGACTGTCCCGCGTTCGCCACGCGCAATTTCTGCCTACCCTTCTGCCACGTGGCAAAGCACGCGGTCATGAAGCGCCCTTCGATGCTGCGTTCGCACAAAACCTGATTCACCTGCTTAAGAAGCTCCGACGGCTGGAGTTTCTGCGGTGCCAGGCTGCGCATGATGCCGATGGATACGGCGCCATAAAGCGCCGCAGCGGTGCCCTTCCCGCTGACGTCAGCCAAAGCAATGCCCAACTGCTGCGGGCCGTAACGCAAAAACTCGTACAAATCGCCACAGACTTCTCGTGCCGACAAATAGCGCGCCGCCATGTCCACGCCGAAATCTTCCGTCGGCACGGGCCGCAGCAAAGCGCCCTGAATGCGTTTGGCGGCCTGCAAGTCCCGTTCCAGGCGCGCTTCATCGCGCGCGACTTGCTCATAAAGGCGGGCATTTTCCAGCGACACCGCGAGATTCGCGGCAAGAATCGAAAGTGTTTGCACGTGGTCCGCGGTGAAGTAACGCAACTGCGGGCTCTCGAGATCGAGCACGCCGATGACTTTTCCTTTGTGCAGCATGGGAATAGCCAACTCTGAGCGAGTTTCCGGATTGGCCAATACGTAGCGCGGATCTGCGGTGACGTCCGGAACGAGGACTGGCTCTTTCAATTCCGCGGCCGCCCCGACGATTCCTTCACTCGCAGCCACGCGCATTTTCCCTTGCACGCGCTGGCCGTGCTTCACGTCCACGCGGTGGCGAAAGACTTTCTGCTCTTCGTCGTAGAGCATGATGCTTAATATCTGGTAGTCGATGACGCGCTTGATTTGTTCCGCCGCGCGCCTGAGAAGTTCTTCCACGTCGAGGATGGAACTGGTTTCGCGCCCAACTTCGTTCAAAAGAAGGAGCGTGTCCGCCTGCAAACGCACGCGTTCGAACAGGCGCGCATTTTCGATGGCCACCGCGAGCCTGCTGGCCAGCACGCTCAGAATGCTTTGCTGTTCCGGCGTGAAGTAATCCAGGTGATTGCTTTGAATATCGAGAACGCCGATGCACTTGCCCTGGAGCATCAACGGGACGGCCAACTCCGAGCGCACCGTGTCAATCGCGTTGATATAGCGCGAATCCTGCGAAGTGTCGCTGACGCGCACCGAGTGGCCAGTCGCGGCGGCCGTTCCGGTAATCCCCTGTCCCACGGGGATGCGCAGGTGGTCCGCGAGTTCTTTGGGGTAGCCGATGGCAAAACGGTGGCGAAGAAATGCGCCGTCGCTCTCGAGCAGAAGCACGCCGAAAATCTCGTAATCGATATGGCGCTTGATCAGGGCAGCCGAACGGGCGAGCACCTGATCGAGATCGAGTGAGGAGTTTACCTCTTCACCGATCTGAACCAGTGTATTGATGACTTCCGCAGAAAGGTCCGGAGATTTTGCGGCTACGGCGCTCGTCTGTTCGCTGGCGGGGTTCATGAAATACATTCATTATATCAGGAGGCTGCGTAGGGTCAGCGAACACGGAAACGCCGGACGTTCCTTGAGTCGGTCCCAGCATGCAGATCTCGAGGTTCGCTCACTTGCGCGGTCCGACCGAGTGGTCGTTCAGGGTCAGAACGCCAACGTCGGGCAGGTTGCGGTAGCGCTCGGCGTAATCCAGGCCGAAGCCCACGACAAATTCATTGGGAATCGTGAAACCAACGTAGTCCGCCTGGACCGGCGCGATGCGGCGCTCGGGCTTGTCCAGCAAAACGGCGACGCGCATCTGTTTTGGCTTGCGCTGCTGAAAAATGTCCAGGAGGTAGCGCAGCGTAAGACCGGTGTCGAGAATGTCCTCGACGACGATGATGGTTTTTCCTTCGATGCTGGAATCGAGATCGCGCGTGAGTCTTACTTGTCCGGAAGTGTGCGAGCCTTTGCCGTAGCTGGAGACGGCAATCATGTCGAACGACACTTCGCCGGGAATATGCCTGGCGAGATCGGAAAGAAAGAACACCGCGCCCTTGAGGACGCCGACAAGATGCAGCGGTTCGTTGGGAAAGTCCGCGCGAATCTTCTTGGCCAGCTCAGGAATGCGCTTTTGAATCCGGGCGCTTGGAATCAGGATGCGAATTTTCTCGCCACTTGGAAACTCGATAGTGCGCGGTGCTTTCGTTTTCCTGGGCATAGAGGCCTCGAACGGGAACGGCGACTCTACCGTACACTTTGCGCTGCGGCAAGGCTTTGGCTCAGGCTTTGCCGCGGCCGCGGCAACGCGCCACGGTGCCGCGATGCAGTTCTCCTCGGCTATACTCGCAAGCCGGAGAATCACCATTGCTCGAAGCTCTGAAGAGCATTCTGCTCATCCTCAGCGCGCTGTTCCCGATCGTGAACCCCCTGGGTGGCAGTCCCATTTTCCTGACACTCACGCGGAGCTATTCGGGGAAGGGACGAATGAAGCTGTCGCGCAAGGTGGCGATGAACAGCTTTTTTCTTCTGGTTTGCTCTTGCTTTATCGGGACGTACATTCTGACGTTCTTCGGCATTTCGATCCCTGTAGTGCAAGTGGGCGGCGGCCTGATCGTGATTTCGAATGGCTGGGCGATGCTCAAGCGCGGCGACGACGACGATCCGCCGCGCGAAGGGGATATGCACAAACACGTGGCGCCACGAGACGAGTTCAAGAACGCGTTTTATCCTTTAACGCTGCCGCTGACCGTGGGACCTGGCTCGATTTCCGTAGCGATTACGCTCGGAGCCAACCTGCCGCAGCACCATGGCTGGAACCTCATGGGAATTCTGAGCATCCTGATTGGCTCGGCGATTGTGTCGGCAAGCATTTTTCTGTGCTACGGATTTTCAGACCGGCTGGCGCGAGCCATCGGCGCTACGGCGATGAGCGTCATCATGCGATTGTCCTCGTTTCTCCTGGTGTGCATTGGCGTGCAGATTCTTTGGAATGGCGCCAGAGCTCTGCTCGGAGCTTTACCCACGTCTGGCCAATGATCTCGTCCGTACGACGCGCCGCGCCCTACTGACCCGGAACCCGGTCTCCGCCCGATTACGCTCCTCGAAGTATCCGCAACGCTTCGAATTTCAAATCCAGCCAATACAAAAGTTGCGTTTGCCTGCCGCGTCAACCCGCACAACAATCGAAATCACGGATTGCCGAGAAAGGCGGGGCTTCGCGCAATGCACTGCGCGGCAGCCGGAGGTGGCGTTGGAGTCGATCCCCAATACAGATGCCTCGCGGGCTCGCGCGGCTGGCAACAGCGTCGAAGCGTTAAAAGCCTCGATGAACGGCGATGGTCTGCGTATCCGCGAGCATCTGCCCGAAATAATCGCGCGCGGCGCTGCGGCGCTCACTCCGGCAGAAAAAGAGCTGCTGAAGTGGCTGGGCGTGTTTTACAGAAAGCCGACGCCGGGAAAATTCATGATGCGCGTGCGGATGCCGAACGGGTTCGCAACGAGCGAACAACTTCGGACCATCGCGGAATTATCGCGGCGACTCGGAAATGGCGTTGTGGATATCACGACTCGCCAACAAATCGAACTCCGCGGCTTTTCTCTCGAGAGCGTCCCTGCCATTTGGGAAAAACTGCATGGCGTGGATCTGCGCTCTTTGCAGACAGGGATCGACAACGTTCGCAACATTAACGGTTGTCCTATGGCGGGATTGACCTCAAACGAATTGTTTGACGCATCCGAGGTCGTCCGCGAACTCGATCGCAGGATGGTTGGAAGCGACGGCAATTCTGCATTCACCAACCTTCCGCGGAAGCTCAACATTACCGTCACCGGCTGCCTGGACAACTGCACGCCCAACGAGTCGCAGGATATCGCCTTGGTGCCGGCGAAAAAAGGCGAGCGGCGAGGATTTAACGTCCTCGTAGGCGGGAAAATGGGTTCCGGCGGGTTCACGATCGCTTCGCATCTGAATGTCTTCGTCGAGGCCTATCAGGCAGCCGCCGTCGTCGTAGAACTCGTGAAGATTTTCCGCGACCATGGTCCGCGCGAGGCACGCTCGAAATGCCGGTTTGCATTCCTCGTTGAAAAATGGGGAATGCCGAAATTGCGCGCGGAACTCACATCGCGCATGGGTTATGAACTAGCTTTCCGCGGAAGAGATTTGCGAAGTACACGCCACGCCGATCATCTCGGATCGACACCGCAAAAACAGGCCGGACTAGCTTCCGTTGGATTGTGCGTCCCGACGGGGCGAGTGAATCTACAACAATTGGACGAACTCGCGCGGCTTGCCGACGTTTACGGCAACGGCGAAGTGCGCTTCACGACCGGACAAAACGCAATTATCCCAAACGTGCCAGCCCATCGCGCGCCGCAGCTTTTCAAGGAACCCCTTTTACAAGACTTTTCGGCGCGTCCCCATGCTTTCGTTCGAGGTCTCGTCGCGTGCGTCGGCACAGATTTTTGCAATCTGGCGCTGATTGAAACGAAGAGCCGAGCCCTAGAGCTTTCGAACGCGCTGCAACGAAAACTCGGGAGTGGAACCGCGCCCCTGCGAATTCATTGGTCCGGGTGCCCGGCTGGTTGCGGTAATCACGAAGCCGCCGATCTTGGCTTTCGCGGATTCAAAACAAAGATTGATGGAAAGTTGGTCGATGCCGTCGCGGTTTACATGGGCGGTCGCACGGGAGCATTCGCCGCGGCCGGAAAAGAAATTCTGGCGACGGTGCCTTGCGACGAGTCGTTCCCCGACGTAGTCGCGAACTTGATTCAGTCTTCGCAGGCTGATGAGACGTACGAGGCGGCGATTGCGAGCGACCCGTTCTTCACTGCCGCGGCAACTGCTGGCCTCGCTTCGTGGAGGCTCGCCGGCTCGTTCGAAAACTCGTGCAACGCAGCCTGAGCGCGCAGGTCGAATCACGTCTCGCACCGGAGCACGTCTAAATATGCGAGATGCGCGCAGTGCTCCGATTCGAGGCACTCGAATTGGCAAAGCAAGGACGTTCAACAAATGCCCGCGCAAGACTTTCACGGACTGACGGTCTTAACCCTCGAAAGCCGCCGCGGCGCGGAAACCGCGCGCCTGATTGAATCTTATGGCGGCAAGCCCCTGCACGCGCCTGCGATGCGCGAAGTCCCCCTATCCTCCAATCCCGATGCACTGAAGTTCGCAGAAGCCCTTTTTGGCGGGAGGGTCGATGTGGTCGTGTTCCTGACGGGAACGGGAGCACGGGCGCTCGCAACCGTGCTGACATCAGTGCATTCCCAGGAGCAGTTTCGCGAGGCGCTTCGAAAGGTTTACGTGGTCGCGCGCGGACCCAAACCCTTAGCCGTGTTTCGCGAATGGAACGTGCCCGTCGCGGCGACCGCCCCGGAGCCGAACACTTGGCGCGAACTTCTGCAGGCCTTGGATGCGATGAAGCTGGATTTGCGCGAAAAGCATGTCGCCGTGCAAGAATATGGCACAAGTAACCCTGAACTGCTTGAAGGACTACGCGTGCGCGTCGCCAACGTAACGCGCGTGCCCGCCTATCAGTGGGCCTTGCCCGAGGATGCGTCCCCGCTGCGTGGCGCGATTGATTCGCTCGTGAGAGGTTGCGTTGACATAGCGCTCTTTACCAGCAGCGTTCAAATTGTCCACTTATTTCGTGTTGCCGAAGCGATGGAAAAGCACCGCAGCGTGAAGCAAGCGCTCAAGCACGTCGTCAAAGCGTCGATTGGACCTACTACGTCCGAAACGCTCGCAAATTACGGGTTGCCGGCCGACTTGCAAGCGTCTCGCCGTAAGCTCGGGTTTCTGGTGAAAGAAATCGCGGAACAATCGGAAGCGCTTCTGCGCGGAATCCGAGCCAGCGCAATTTACAACAACTCATCGTATCGACCGCGTAGACGGCGAACGCGACAAAGGCCTGTGATCGAAAGAAGGCACACGTCGTGATGCGCGCACGGAGCTCGCGAAAGCTCTCCCCAGCGCGCGCCGCTAGTAGTTCAAATGGAAATTGAGCAAATGCCAGTGATAAATGAACCAGAAAAAGCCGACCGTGCTGACGGCCAGGAACGTATTCCAGAGCTTGTTCCAGAACCATTGATTGGTGTCGCCCCAGGATTTCAAACAATTGTAGATTGCGATCAACGAGCTGAGTCCAACTATCAGCCCGAATAACTGCATCAAATGAACCCAGAAGTCCGTGCGCTCGGCCATCCCGGAAAGATTGCTTAATTTGTTCACGAACGTCAGAACGCACACCACGAAAATTATGACGCCAAAGCAAATCAGGCGCACCAGCATACGAAGTCGCTTTGCGCCGGCATCCAACGCCAACGGTTTTGCGTAATGTTTCCGTAGCCCCGCCGCGATGGGCCAGAAAATAATCGTCAGCGCCACGACGCCGAGGCTGAAGCCGAGGATGATGTAGTTCACGGTCTGATTGTTTAGAGTACGGTCCACACGCTGGAAAACCATGAACGGATAATCGATGTAGGCTACGTGCCGTCCGTTCGCGTCATTCGTGAACGCGACTTTTTGGTGTCCGTCTTTCGAGAGGAACAACATCGGGCCAATCTCCCGGTAATGGATCGGCTGACCATTCAAGCCCTTCTGGCCCGCGAGCATGATGGTGTTGTCCTTGGGATCGACGGCAATCTTTGCCTCGCCGAGTACCGTCGTCACAGAGAGGATGTTCGTTTCAAACCGGCGGCTAATTTCGTATGTGCCCGCTACGGTTTTCGCGTCCTGCGCGGCTGTGGAGAGAGTCGGCTCATTCGACGGCTGCGCGGGGAAATAGCGCTCCATAAATTTGTCGAAGAGCACGGTACGCGGGCTCACGTCATCGCGGCCCGGACTGTTGTATGACACAAAGAAGCCTACGTTCTCATCGAGAATGAGATGCAGATCACTGTGAAACGAAATCGTGTCGCCGCCATGACCGATAATGCGGTGACCGTTCTGCGATTCTTCATAAAATCCCAAGCACATCGCGTTCATCGTGGAGGGCCACGGACCGTTCTGGCGCGCGTGCATGGCGATCGCCGTCTCTGGCTTGAGGATCTGCACGTCCCCATACTTCCCGTTCTGCAGGTGCATGATCATCCAGTGCGTCATATCTACGCCTGACGCGGAGAGCGACCCGGCGGGAGCCACTTGCACATATTCAAAAGGCTTGGTTTCACCAGAACCAAGGATGTAGCCGCTGGACATATCCGGTTTGAGCGCATCCGGAAGCGGCTGGCGAAACGTGGCATGCGCCATACCCAGCCGCTTAAAGAAATGTTGGTCGACGTAATCGTCGAACTTTTCGCCGGAGACGCGCTCCACGATGTAGGCGGCCAACGTTGTCGCGTAGTTCGAATACGAAGGTGTAACTCCCGGAGCGTACACGCGCGCCGGCATGTGCGCTTGAAGATATTGGTTGAGTGGACGAAGGTCGTCCTTCGAGCCGACGAACAAATCCTTCACCGTCTCTTCGAAGCCGGATGAGTGCGTCATGATGTTGCGCAGAGTAAGCGGCTTGCCGAACGCGGGTGGCACCTTGAAGTCTAGATAATCGTTCACGTCGCGGTCGAGATCGAGTTTGCCCTGTTCCACCTGTTGCATAACCGCGGTCCAGGTGAACGTTTTCGAGATGGAACCTGGGCGGAAAAGCGTCGTCTCAGGATTGACAGATTTCTTCGCGGCAACATCCGAATAGCCATAGCCTTTCGCAAACAAAAGCTTGCCGTCCTTAACGACCGTTACCACGGCGCCGGCGATATCGGCACGCTGAATCTGCAGCGGCATCAGCCCGTCAAGGAAAGAGGTCAAGTCTTCGGCTGTCAGCTCATGTGCTTGTACGGTCGCTCCGACGGAAGGAGCGACCTTCTCGGCGGAAGTCGATGCGACTGCTGGCGCCGGTGATTTCGTGGACTGCGCGTACATGCTGAAACAAAAAATGGCGGCGAAAGCCAGGGCCGTTCCGAGCGTAATTACTTGAGACTTTTTGTTGACACTTGGTTTCACGACGAAGAACCTCCTGTTGGGTTTTTCGTGCGGGAGAGGATATGAAACATTTGTTGCATTCTGTGAGACGGCAGCCTAAGCAGTGGATGCGGAATTGTCAAGCTAATTGAGACCGACGCCCGCCGCGATTCGGATGCCTCGTCGAAAGTTCCGGCGTTCAGGCTTGGGGCTAACCGGCCCCCGCTTGCTAGTGATTCGCCGGGGCCGCATCGCCTCCCGGGTTCTTCTTGAGAAAAACCGCAAGGTTGGACTGCTGCAGCGAGCGGATCTGGATGCAGAGATTAACCTCATCCTTCGCGTTCTGCAGAATTCGTTCGACACCGGGCAGGCCTTTGGACGCGAAGAATTCTTGCGCATCATCGCGCAATTTCTCGTCGCAAAACACGCCCGCGATGCCCACAAAACTGTTCCCAAGCGCTTCGCCGGCTTTGCTCATGATCGCGTCGTAGTTCGTCTTGAACAAACCCCATGCTGCCGCTTGCGTCTCCGGATTGTTCAGCGGGCCGACAAGAATTCCGAGATCCTGATTCTTTACTTCCCCACCCAAGGCAAAATCATACGTTCGTTTTGCCAGCTCCACGCTCGAAAAGCTCCCGAGCGCGTAGAAGTAGTTGTAATACTCTTCCGGCGTTTTCGCCGCTTTCAGGTGTTGCTGGTAACGGTCGTAGAGATCCGCGTCACCGGTCATAGCAGCGACGTTCAGCGCATTTCCCGCGAGTCCGGCATCTACGGACCCAGGATCGTGCATGTACTGCTCGGCGAGCGCATGCGCTTTCGCGACAAGTTGCGGATCGCGCCCGTACGTCGTCAGAATTCCGAAGATGTCAGAGCGCAACCCGCGTTTTTCGTCAGGTTCGCCGGCCGCGGCAGTCTCGCCAAGTTCGTTTGCCATCGGCCGAAGAAAATCGCGGATCCATTTCTCGAAAGCCGGGCGATCTGCGGGAGCAACAAAGTAGTCGTGAAGCCCGGCGAAGCGACTGGTCATCTCGGCAACGACTGCGCGCGTCCGCTCTCCTTGCATTTTGTCGAGCATGCCGAGGTAGTCCGCTACGTTTAAATGGCCGACGCGCACCATTCCCCAGGCATCAGCAAGAAAGTGGATGCGTTCTTCAGGCGAGAAGCTCGTTTCCAGTTCCGCGCTCACCTTCCCGAGGGTCGCAGCATCGTACTCGCTGTAGTAATATCCGCGGCCGCCGGCGTTGGCGTACACCCACGGCGAACAGCCTGGAAGATCAAACGTCTGTTGCCTGGCAGCCAGCAACACGTACGTTCCGTCTTTGGCTCCTGCCGGCCGCAAATTCACCGGAATCTGCCACATCTCCTGCGAACCGGCATCGAGCTTTGACGCATCGCCGAAATATCGCTGCTGAGACAGCGTGACTTGCGTCGAATGCGCCTCTTTTTTTCCGAACATGCTCTTCTTCAAAACCTTCGTCGAACAGGATGATTTGACCGTGATCAGTGGCGCGCCGGGCTGCTGCGTGAACCCCGACATAACTTGGTCGACCGGTTTTTCTGACGTCGCCGCCATTTGGTTCCAGAAATCTTCCGCCGACGTGTTCGCGTACGCGTGCTTTTCCAAGTATGCGTTCACGCCTTTGCGAAACACTTCCGGGCCGACATATGCTTCAATCATTCGCAGCACAGAAGCAGTCTTATCGTATGCGACGCCGTCGAACAGCGCCTCAATCTCTGCCGGTGTTTCCGCGTTACTTCGAATTGGGCGGACCGAAGCGATCGAATCGTTCGAGAGTGCGCCGACGGTCTGCTGGATTTCGCCCGTCTCTCCGTGCCATTCCGGTTTCCAGGACTCGCTGGGCTTTGATGACATCCACGTTGCAAATCCTTCGTTGAGCCAGATGTCGTTCCACCATTTCATGGTCACGAGATCGCCAAACCACATGTGCGCCATCTCGTGGGCAAGGACGCCGACGACCGCGCGGTGCGCGTCAACGGACGCATTTTTGTCGTCGATCGTTAGCAGCGTTTCGCGATAGGTGATCGCCGCCGCATTTTCCATGGCGCCGGCGGCAAAATCAGGGAACGCAATGACATCGAGCTTATGGAACGGATATTTCGTGGTGTAGTAGGTGTCGTAAAACTTGAGGTTGTTTTCTGCAGAGAACAACGCAAACGACAGCAGGTCCTTCTTCTCAGGAACCGCGCACACCCGAATGGGGATGCCATCCGCGGCGCCTTCGATACACGCGAAATCGCCGACCATCATTGCAACCAAGTATGTCGACATCTTCGGAGAATCCGAGAACTGGATGGTGTGCTTTCCGCTCTCCGGTCCGGGATTGTCCGCGGCAATCTTGCCGTTGGAGATGGCCGTATCCCCTTTATCTACGACCAACGAAATTCGAAAAACGGCTTTGTATGCCGGCTCGTCAAAACACGGGAACGCGCGGCGCGCGTCGGTGGCTTCGAATTGCGTAACTGCATATCGACGGCGCGCTGTTTGGCTAAGGTAAAAGCCGCGCAACTTGTCGTTCAGAATGCCCGTGAAACGGATGTGAATTTCGGCCGGCCCAGCGGGCACCATGTTGGGCACCGTAATCGTCGCCGTCTCCAATTTGTCGTCCGTTTTGAAAAACGCAGCCTGTTTGAAGTCACCCGAAGCGATCGAGGCTTCCTTGATCTCGATTTCCGCGGAATTGAGCACAACGGAAGTAGCAGCCTTTAGCAAACGGACATGAATCGTCTCGTCGCCGGAGAACGTTGCAGCCGACAGGTCCGGCTCGAAATTCAAGTCGTAGGATTCCGGAATCACATTGTCCGGCAGGCGCTGCGCACGGCTGCTTGGAACCCAAAGTAGCGTGATAATCGCGGAAAAAAAGATGCGTTTCATGGAGTCGCCCTTTGCGCGAAAAGAAGATTTGCAGGCCCGGCAACAAAATCTGCGCCGCAAAGGCCAAACGAAATCGCGCCCATGCCGCGCTCGCTCAAGCATTCAACTCATGGTGGAAAACGGTCGGTGTAGAGGATATCAGGCATCGCGAATTTTTGGCACTTCTGGAAGCTGATTCGCGATGAGGTACGCGGTGTAGATTCGGCTTCCGTTACGCTACAGTGACTGCGCTGCTCCACGCGTTGCTTCGAACCGTTAGCTTCTTGATGCGATCCAACCGGACCGCATATCCAATGCCAGCCCCCGTCGGCACTTGGATGGTTCCCTTAGGCGTGACCTCAACTTCCGGCTCGATGATGTCTTCGCTCCAATAGCGCTTGCTCGCGGAGACGTCGCCCGGCAACGTGAAGCCTTTGAGCGTGGACATGGCGATGTTGTGCGCGCGCCCGATGCCGGTCTCGAGCATTCCGCCACACCACACGGGGATGGCGTGCGTCCGGCAGGTTTCCTCCACGCGCTTGGCTTCCGTGTGTCCGCCGACGCGGCCCAATTTGATGTTGATAATTCGACACGCCTTCAACTCGATCGCCGTTAGCGCGTGGCGCGCGTTGTTAATACACTCATCGAGGCAAATCGCCGTCTTGATCTGCGCCTGGAGCTTCGAGTGCGCGTAGATATCGTCCCAACTTAGCGGCTGCTCGATCATCAACAGGTGATGCGCGTCCAGCTTTGCGAGATGCGCGGCATCCTCCAGCCGGTACGCGGAATTGGCATCCACTGAAAGTAGAATGTCGGGGAACTGCTTGCGAACCGCTGAGACGTATTCCAAATCCTTTCCCGGCTTGATTTTCAACTTGATCCGCTGATACCCGCTTCGCAGCTCCGCTTCTACTTTGCGCACCAGTGACGCAGGATTCTCTCGAATTCCTAGGGACACGCCGCTGGCAATTTCCGTTAACGAACCGCCCAACAGTTTGGCCAGCGAAAGATTTTTCAATCGCGCTTCCGCATCCCACACGGCATTTTCGACTCCGCTCTTCGCCATTTCGTGCCCGCGAATTGCGGAAACAAGCGCGGGACACTCCGAAGCACTGGCAACGCTCTTTCCGATGAGCGTCGGCGCAATGAAATCGGAAATAACGTGCCAAGCTGTGTCTGTCGTTTCGGAATTGTACCCAGGAGTTTCGCTTGCCGTGACTTCGCCCCAGCCCGAAGCCCCGTCGCAGACTGCTTCCACGAGAATGATTCTGCGATGGTGCGAAATGCCAAAACTCGTCTCGAACGGCGCGTTCAACTGCATCCGAACTTCGCGCAGAGTGATGGATTCAATCTTCATAAGACTCCAGCACGTACTTGCCTTGATCGTGCTTCCATTCAAAAGCCACAGCAGCTAGTCCGAGCGAAAAGTGCCGCGAGAATTGTTCGCGGGCGTCGGACTGAATGGTTTCCGCTGCGGTTGGATTGTCCCGGCACAGTTCGCGAATCGCAGCCGGAATCGCCACGCGCTCCGCGGCATTCGAGATCACAGGCAACTGGCCCTTAATAATGCTTTCCACCCGCCGCGACTTCACCCACCATTCCGCAACGAGCCTGTCCGTTGGCAGGCCCGCGTGCAGCGGGCTCGACGTGCGCCCGTAAAGATTCGGAATGTAGCGCCGTACGATAGCGCCGAGACGCGCGACATTGAAATGCGCGTTCTTCAGTTGCAGCGGATCAAATGTCCATTCGATGAGATCGAATCCCCGCGCGATGGCATCGTCGCGTTGCGCAAGTTTCAGCAAGCGCCCGACGCCGCGATTCTGAAATTCCTCGACAACCGCGACCATGTGCGAATGCAGATAAGCGAGACCGCCACGAATTGCTGCGAACGCCAACGCGAAACCAATCGGCTCGTCGCCTTCGTATGCCACGAGTACGTGGCCTCCCGTCTTATCAGCGACGATAAAAATCTGGTCAGGAACCGTATCGATCGCCGAATAACCCCACACGCGCTGCTGTAGATCCACGCAGATCTTCATGTCGTCGGCGCTATGCGCCGGCCGAACGGCAATCTGCTGTCTGGCACGGGATGCGGTGGTATCCATCACGGGTTTTTCGTTTGCGCCAGCAAGTCCTCTCGGTCCACGGCGTCGCCTGCGCGCAGACGCGCCGCAGTATATCACCGATGTAACATCTGTTGCGCTTTTTTGCCAGACCACGACCACCATAAAGAATCGATTGACAATATGTAGTTGCATGCCCACAATCACGCGCGGCGGGCGCTTCGACGCTCGTGTAACGCCCGTTGCGAGTGCATCAAACGATTCGCTGAATTGAATTCGTGCGGCGCCGTGGTCCGGCTGGTTGGAGGATCTAATGCACGATATTCCGGATCGCACTAATTGGCAGAATAATCTTGCATGCCAACGTCGGACGCGTATTCCCCGCCGTTGGCTTTGTCGGGCGGCTCTCTCTCTCATCCCCGCGCTCATTGGCTCGGCGCACGCCGTTTCCCCGCACGAAACAACCACAATGCGCGCACGGTATTTAAGCACCGCTAAAGCGAAAATCGCTCCAGCGCAGCCCGCCGACTACGACCTCGTCATCCGCGGCGCGCGCGTGCTCGACGGCGCGGGGAATCCCTGCATTTTTGCCGACGTCGCCATCAAAGACGGACGCTTCGTGAAAATTGGCAAGATCGCCGGCATAGGCCGTACTGAAATTGACGCTCGCGGCCGCTATGTTTCGCCCGGCTGGATTGACATGATGGATCAATCCGGCATCGCGCTCCCGAAAAATGGCCTGGCTGAAAACAAATTGATGGAAGGCGTCACTACAGCGATTGGCGGCGAGGGCGGCACGCCGGCTCCCGCCGAGCAGATTCGCGATTTCTGGGCGACCCTCGAGAAGGGCGGAATCAGCCTGAACTTCGGGAGCTATTTCTCCGAAACGCAAGCCCGCGTCGCCGTACTGGGCTACGACTCCCGCCAACCTACGCCCGACGAGTTGGAGAAGATGAAAGCCATTCTTGCCACGGCGATGGAAAATGGCGCGATGGGCATGACCACCGCCCTCATCTACCCGCCGAGCAGTTACGCGACGACGCCGGAGCTCATCGAAATGGCGAAAGTTGCCGCCAAGTATGGCGGCATGTACGCAAGCCACATGCGCGGCGAAGGCAAGGAACTAGTCCAGTCGGTCGATGAACTGATCGAAATCTCAGAAAAAGGCGGCTTACCCGGCGAAGTCTTCCACTTCAAAGCCGCGTATAGCCCCGGCTGGGGAAAGCTGATTCAAGAGGCAGGCGCACACATCGAAGCCGCACGCGCGCGCGGTGTGGACGTCGCGGCGGACTTGTACGTCTACACCGCCGGCGGCACCGGTCTCGAGGCCACCATTCCATCCTGGGCGCACGAAGGAGGAAACGATGCGATGTTGACGCGTCTTGCCGATCCTGAAATTCGCGCCAAATTAAAGAAGGAAATTGTTACCGGCTCACCAGGCTGGTGGAACATCATCGAAGCTTGCGGCGGCTGGCAGAACGTGGTGCTCGTGAATGCGCAAAATCCCGACAACGCTAAGTACGAACAGCACACCATCTCGGAAATCGCCAAGGAGCAGCACAAAGATCCCGCCGACGTCGCCTTCGATTTCGTCGCGCAAGCCAAAACGGGGCGCGTCCTCGCCATCTATCACATGATGAGCGAACAGGACATTGAGGCTGCCCTGAAATTTCCTTGGACTAGCATCGGAAGCGATGCCGGTACCGCCCTCACGCCGGGCGGAGACGACGCTCTTGGCCTTCCTCACCCGCGCAGCTACGGCAACTTCCCGCGCGTAATTGCTCGCTACGTTCGCGAAAAGCATGTCCTTACGCTCGAAGACGCGATTCGCAAAATGACTTCGTGGCCCGCGACGCGCATGCGCATCGGCGATCGCGGTTTAATTCGTCTGGGAATGTGGGCCGACGTCGTGATCTTCGATTACGACAAAATCCAGGACCGCTCCACTTACGAACACCCCGATGTGACGCCCGACGGAATTGATTACGTGCTTGTGAACGGGCAGGTCGTCATCGACCACGGAAAGCACACCGGCGCGCGGCCCGGCAAAATCATTTACGGCCCCGGCTACAAAAATTAGCGCCGCCGCAATCACCTGGGCCGGCGATCGTAACCCTAAGGGCTTGCCGCTCCCCGGCTCATCTCCCGGAATAGCCACGCCCGCGCCGAGTTCCAGCTACGCTTGATTGTCGCCGGCGACACTCCCAAAAATGCGGACGTATCTTCGATCGACAGGCCGCCAAAATACCGCAGTTCCACTATCTGGCTTTGCTCCGGATCGAGCTTCGCGAGCCGCTCCAACGCTTCGTCGAGCGCAAGCAAATCCACGTCGCGATCCTTCGACGACGCCACCGCCAATGACGGATCAAACGTAATTCGCGTCGCGCCCGCCCCGCGCTTCGCCGCGCGCCGCTGCCGCTCGTAATCCACTAGAATCCAGCGCATGAGCTGCGCCGCAATACCGAGGAAGTGCGCGCGGCTCTCAATTTTCAGTCCATTTTCTTGCGCCAGCCGCAGATACGCTTCGTGCACCAGTGCAGTCGTTTGTAGCGTGTGATTTGGTCGTTGCTGCCGGAGATGGTGCCGCGCAAGTCGCCGCAATTCGTCGTACACCAATGGCAAAATCGCTTCGAGCGCTTTGCGGTCGCCACTTCCCCACTTCAAAAGTAACGCGCTAACTGGTTTCGGGCCGGTTGGCCCTGCGGTGTTTTCTGGGCTCATTGGCCTGCGGCGGGAGTGCTGAAGATACTCAAAAGGATTGCGAAATTCAAGGGTGACGACTTGCTGAACCACGCGCGCGATCTCGTACGTCGAATCCTCGAAAGCCTTGGGAAGAAATTATCGCACAATGAATGGGACCGCAGTGTGTGTTCTCGTCCAGGATCTTGGAATTATCCCGCCGCGAGCGTGCACCGCCGCGTTTCGTGTGTACGCACCAACGACCTTTCTTACGGATACGCCTAAGCCGCGGGTACGGAAGAAACCCAAGACCATTGAAGAGCCATATTGCCTTTTGCAACCCATTCCCCTCCTGCACTTTTGCGCGCCACTATTTCACAGTGGATAGTTACAATCACGTTTCGCGATCAAACGCACCACTCAAGCGCCGAGGCCAATTATGGAACAGCATCTTGCGCATTCCATTTCCCTTCTCTCTCGCACTCCTGCCACTCTGAACGCATTCCTACGCGACTTGCCCGACGATTGGACGATCCACAATGAAGGAGGCAAGACCTGGAACCCGTTTCAAATCGTCGGCCACCTCATCCATGGCGATCGCACCGACTGGATTCCGCGCGTCAGATGGATTCTCGAGGTCGGCGATTCTCAGCCTTTTCCGCCTTTTGACCGTGAGGGGCGAAATCGCGAGATTCCGGGCAAATCAATGTCCGCTCTGCTGGATGAGTTTGCCCGCGCGCGGTCGGAAAGTCTCGAGCAACTGCACGCCTTGAATCTACAGCCCGCCGACTTGCAGCGGCGCGGGCGCCATCCTACGTTCGGTGCAGTAACGCTATCACAGCTTCTTGCCACCTGGGCCACCCACGACCTTACTCACCTGCACCAGCTCTCGCGCGTCGTGGCGCATCAGTACCGCGAAGCCGTAGGCCCGTGGATAGCCTTCCTGGGCGTGCTTCGCTGTGCGGGTCACAGCGCCTGACTATTCTGTCGCCGCATCCGCTCCTGCTGAGATCTGATGTTAAGCAGCGCTAACCCTTTTAGCTGCAACACTTACGAGGCATTCCGCAAGTGTTCATTCTAAACGACTTACCGCTCCTGTAAGTCGTTTAGATGCAACACTTACAAGAATCGTAGGGGGGCGCAGCGTCAGAAGACTGGAAGGACTTTCGGATCGGAGCATCGCGATGCTCCTAGCCACAACAAAAGTCCGCCCGCCGAGTCGATCGTCGAGGGCCCGGATTCGCGGTGTAGATCGTTACGCGGCAGAGACAATTATTGGCCGGCTGCCGTGGCGAGTACTTCGACGACCGTTACGTTTTTCAGGAACTCCTCTGGTAAACCATGGCGCTCCGCAAGATAGGCGGGACTGTTGTAGGAAAGCCAGACTTTGCCGTTGGAGTCCTCCCACACCAGCATTTTGAGGGTAAGGTCAATTACGATACTCGGCGCCGCCAGCATCAAGGGCGTTCCCGCCTTCGGACGTCCGAAGATAGGCAGCTTAGTGGGACGCATTTTCATTCCCACTTTTTCTGCCTCTCCGCTGTGGTCCACGAGAGCAATGAGAGTCACGCCGTTTGTTTGAAGAATGTTCTTGAGCTTGTCCACGGTCTGATCCACCGTGTGCGCGCCGGATTTATTCACAATACCCGTGTTCTCCGAAGCGGCCATGACGTTGTCCTCGCTTAGATTCGATTCGATCGTCGCGGAGCGACGGACGGAAACCAGGTAAATTGCCATCGCCAATCCCACCAATGCCAGAAACAGCGCCGTTGCCACGGTCGGGAATAACGAGTGCGAGCGTCCGGATTCGCCGCGATCCAGTTGGCGAACCAGTTTGATGTGATGCCATGCCGATCCGGCGTTGACCAGCACGCCGACGGCTATGAGCGCTGTGCCAAACCACAATGAGAATCCATACGGCGCCGCTGACGATGCGTGCTCAAAAACGCGGAGTTGTTGTAGAAACAGCCCGAACCGTGCCACGACAAACCCGAATCCCATGAGCGCCAAACCAGTGCGGATCCAGGCAAGCAAGGTGCGCTCGGCCGCCAGGTAGTCACGCAGGTCCGCTTTGGGCATGGAGTCTCCGATCCTACGTAAGCGAGCTGAATCTCGCCGTTTCCGCCGCGCCCGTACCGCATCCCTTTGCGACGTATTCTCGGCGGGCAGACGCAATTTCGGCCGCACTACGATACGCGAAATTCGTGAAAAAAGTATCAACAACTCGCCGCCTTCGGAATGGCGGGACTGGAAGAAAGACTTAGCGCTTTGCACGGGTACGAAGTTGTTTGTATTCCAGCGCACAAGCTTGCGTGACGCGCATCACAGCATGCCAACAAACAATCGGCGAAGCTCAAATGATTGAGGTTCGCAGTGCAGGCCGTGGGCATCACAAGCCGCATTCAGATCAAACACGTATTGCTGGCCACGGACTTTTCCGAGGCGTCGCGTAGTCCATTGACGTTTGCTGTGGCGATGGCGCGTGAATACGGCGCCACGATTCATGCGCTGCACGTCGTCACGCCGGAAGCCTATCTGTGCGCCACGCCGGAAAATGCCGCGGCCTTCGAGGAGATAGAAGAATCCCTGCAGCGCGAAATGGCGAAGGTCTCCGCTCGCCTGTCGGGCCTAACAAACGACACGGCGATTGAACGCTCCGTTTCCGTTTTGGCAGGCGTCGAAGACTGGATTGAAAAAAACAAAATCGATCTTGTCGTGGTGGGAACGCAGGGCCGCACGGGAGTGCGGAAGCTTTTGATGGGCTCGACCGCCGAAGCGATATTTCGGCATGCACGCGTGCCGGTTCTCACCATCGGGCCGGCGGTGCGCGAAGGTATCCACAACGGCGGCAAGTTTCGCTCTGTCCTTTTCGCTACGGATTTAACGGAAATCTCTCTTGCGGCCGCGTCGTTTGCCTTCTCGATAGCCGAAGACAACGACGCCAAGCTTACCCTGCTTCATGTCGCTTACCGGCACGACGCTAAAGACGCGGAACCGCCAACCGCATCTCCGCGCATCGCCTCCGCCGCGGACATCATGCACATTTTGCACGAGATGATCCCCGTTGACGCCGACCTGTGGAGCCGCCCCGAAGTCGTGCTCAAGTTTGGAGAGCCCGCCAAAAAGATTCTCGAAACCGCGATCGAAAAAGCCGCGGATTTGATTGTGTTGGGCCCGCGCAGCGTGAAAGGCCCGCTGGCCGCAGCAACGCACTTGAGCAAAGGCGTGTCCTACAACGTGGCCATCCGTTCCCGTTGCGCAGTTCTGACCGTTCGGGGCTGATGCGAGCCACCTAGCCAGTTGGCCTTTCATCATCGCTGAAGCCCGGAGCGCTGTGCGTACCCCGGGCGCGTTAATTTTTCGATTAACGCAATTAGACCCACGGGAAACCACCGCTGTGGGCGGATTCCCGCCGATGTGTCCCCCCACGAATTTCTCGGACCTCGCCGGCTCGCGCCGAAGATCGGGACCATGAATTTGGCAGCTTTCTTGCACGACATGGCGGAGCGGAAGAGGAAGCGATTCCTGTTTCGTAGTACAGCGTAAGGTAGCTCTGCGGAATTTAATCAATAATTAACTAGATTTGCCTCTTTGTGCTGGTGTAGTGACAGCAAGCACGGCGAATTGTGATGGCGGTCACAGAACCGCATTATTTCACTTCGGTACCATGCGGGTAGTTTCAGAAGCCGTGTGGCACGTCCGCGGGTGGAGGGCTGAATGAAGGGTCAAAACTCGAAGTTGCGCCTCATCCTAGTGGCTGGTTTGGTCGGCTTTTTCGTCCTGGCCGTCTGTACCTTCGCGAACCAATCTGACACCCAGGGTTCCAAAGCGGCATCCGACCAACAAGCTGCGGCAACCTCACAGGACTCCAATTACGTCGGATCGGAGACCTGCATCACATGCCACCAGGATCAGGAGCGGCGATTTAAAAACACCGTAATGGGCCAAGCCTTTGCCCATCCTCATAATGCGGACGAAGCACATGGATGTGAATCCTGTCACGGGCCAGGACGATCCCACGTAGAAGCCGGCGGCGGAAAAGACACCATCCCGATGCGTTTCGGGAAGGACTCCAAGAACACGGTGGCAGAACAAAACGCGGTGTGCGAGACGTGCCATTCCCGGGGAAGTCACATGTTCTGGAAGGGCAGCCCGCACGAATCCCGCGGCATGGCCTGCGTGGACTGCCACCAAGTGAAGCAAGAAATTCGCGTGGCGCTGACGTCGGAGGGTCGCTACAATGCGCCGCTTTCCGACAACAAGGGCGTGAAGAAAACACAGCCGGAGCTGTGCCTGCAGTGCCACGAGATGCGCCGCGCACAACTGCAACGCTCTTCGCACATGCCGTACCGCGAAGGAAAAGTGACCTGCACGAGCTGCCACAATCCACATGGAACTCCCAACCCCAAGCAGTTGATCCAGGCCTCCACCAACGACAATTGCTACAGCTGCCACACAGAACGCCGCGGCCCATTTCTCTGGGAGCATCCGCCGGTCATGGAGAATTGCGCGAATTGCCATGAGCCGCACGGCACCAGCAACCCGCAATTGCTGAAGACGCGCATGCCGCGCGTTTGCGATACCTGCCATGACAGCAGCAGGCACCCGACCCAGCCGCAACCGCTGAGTTCCATTAAAAATTTCAATCGCGGCTGTACCAACTGCCATTCCGCGATTCACGGATCGAACCACCCGTCGGGCAGCGCATTCTTGCGCTAGGAAGGCGAGGGCACGAACATGAAATGGTTCCACAAGCTGCAGGCGGTCGTCGTACTTGCGTTCCTACTGATTCCGGTGGGGCTGTATGCCCAGGATACGGAGAAGGACAAAGATAAAGACAAGAGCAAAGACTCGCAAACCGCGCACATCGATATAGATTTCGGCTTGCGATACGCGTTCGGAGACGTCTATGGACGGCAAGACCTTCAGACCGGGCAGTGTCTCGGCTGCGGGACGGCGTTTAGCCCGGCGCTTTCGACCTCTAAATTCAATGAATATCGCGATATCCGCAACGGTGTGTTTCTCCGCAGGATGGACGTAAGATTTGACAACGTCCTCAATTCCAACAACTACGTCAGCCTCAAGTCTCAGCGCACGCTGTATAAAGACCAGAGCTACCTGGGTACGTTCGGCCAATACGGTAAATTCAAAGCGCAGTTCCGCTACGACGAAATCCCGCATATCTACAGCAACGTCACGCGCACGCTTTACACCCAGGGCAGTCCGGGAGATTGGGTCTACCCGGCGCTGATTCGGCAAGCCCTGCAGGCTCCCGCGCCCGCCGGCTCGAGCGTGCAGTCGGTCATCAACACCATGGTGGTGCCGCAAGCGAATTTCATCACTCCGCAAATCCTGCGGAAGGGTGGGACTGCGCTTTTAAACTACAACATCAACCAGAACCTGATGATCTACAGCTCTTTCTTCCGCGAGAGCGAACGCGGGCTTCGCCCCATCGGTACCGTCATGAATTCGATCCCAAACGCCAGTACGACTTCAGGTTACGGCGAAGAACTTCCAGAAGTCATCAACTACTACAATAACCTAGCGCAGTTCGGCTTGCAGTTCGGAGGGCACAATTGGGCGCTCCAAGGCGGCTGGATCGGCTCTTTCTTTCAGAACGATACGCCTTCGATGACCTGGGATAATCCCTTCCGATTCAGCAACGAGCAGATTACAAATCCTCTCACCGGGCGGATGAGCCTTTATCCCAACAATAAAGCGAACTACCTGAACCTTGCCGCAGCATTGAACTTCACAAAGTACCTGCACCTCACCGCGAGCTTCACTCCGGGATGGTTGAAGCAAGACCAGGCCTTCCTGCCGTATACCACGAACACTACGATTAACACCTGCGGACCGAACGCGAATCTCGCCTGCAATTCCGTCCAGAGTTTGCCCGCGCAGAGTCTGGGCGGCGACAAGCGAACGATAGCGTCGAACTTCACGTTGGTCGCCAACGCGACAAAGAGTCTGGAATTGAAGGCTAACTACAGGGACTACGACTATATAAACGATACCCCGATCCTGAACCTGACCCCGGTGATGGGTGATTCCGCCGCGCCCAGCCCGAACCAGAACACCCCTTGGGCGTACCACCGAAAGGATCTCGAGCTGACCGGTGACTGGGTGTTTGCAAAGAAAAGCTCCCTAAAGTTAGGCTACGAGTCCGAATGGATGGACCGGACGGACCGCGACGTGGCACACTCCCTCGAGAACTCCGTATTCGGTGCGGTCGATTGGGTGCCCATCAAAGACCTGCTGGTCCGCGTGTCTTACCGTCACTCCGATCGAAAACCCGATCAGTATCAGGATGATCAAGCATCCGACCCTAATACAGGCGCGGACGTAACGTGCGCAGACACCACGACCGTTTCTTTTACTGCCGATCAGCGCTGCAGCCGCAGGTTTGACGAAGCCGCCCGGCTGCTCGACCGCGGCGATGTTCTCGTGCAGTACAGTCCAACCCAGAAGATCACGATTTCAGGCTTCGGCGGGACGTTGCAAAACAACTTTAACCGGCAGGGCGGCACAAACAGCCCGACAGCGCTGAATTTTCTCACCGGCGCGGCGGCCACCACATCTCCTTACTATCTTTATGGCGTGCTCAAAGACATTTCGTATAACTACGGCGGCGACATCGATTATTCCGTATCGCCGGACGTGACGTTTTTCGGTGAGTACTCGCACGAGCGCTATTACAAACGCATCATCTCCCGGTACCGAACGCCAACCAACGGCGTGCAGACCATCTTGACGTGCGCGGGCTGCGACAGCGCCAATAATGACTGGGAAAGCGTGACGCGTGAGCCGGTGGACATCTACACTGCCGGAGCCGACTTCTACCTCGGAAAGAAAGTGGATTTCTCCACGTATTATTCATTGTCGGCCACCAAAGGAAACGTGGATTCCCAATTTCTCGGCGATCCCACCATTCTCACTGGAGCGAACCAGTTTCAGCTAATCGGAACGAATGCCGCCGTTGGCTATCCGGAAACCGTCAACCGGCTGCACGAAGTCGCGGTCATCTTCAAATACAGGGTCACGGAGCGGTTTACCCCGCGAGTGGAATACCACTACCAGCAATGGGACAACAAGGATTATCAAACTTCTCCCATGACGCAATACATGGGTTGCGTGAGTTCTGCTCCGCCCGCGGCACCGGTGGCCGGTTGCACGGCGCCAATACTTAACAGTGCCACTTCGCCGACGCCGCAACCGGGAGCAGCCAGCCCGTTCTACCCATACTTTGTGGTGGGCGATCCTTCGGCGGCGCGCTACATGTTCCTGGGCGTTGATCAGCCGTCGTACCACGCGCACACGCTGATGGCGACGCTGGAATATCGTTTCTAACAAGGTCCGACGAAGACGCCTCACGGGCGGTTTGGAGCGCGGCGAAATTGAAGTTCGAACCAGGGCAGTCTGCACTATGATACGAACGGCAGTGAGCGGAAGCCCGACGAACGCCCGCTGACTCTAGATAGGGAGAACAACATGCGGAACCTTACCAAGGACGTTGCGGCGCTAATCGCGGCTGGGGCTTTGGTTGCAGCGATTTCCGTGCTAGGCGCTCCGGCAAAGGCGGATACGGCGGCCGCCGAGGCCACGTACAAATCGAAGTGCGCGATGTGCCACGGCGCGGATGGCAAAGGTCAGACGCCGACGGGAAAGTCTATGAAGGTCAAGGACTTTGCATCCGAAGACGTGCAGAAGATGAGCGACGCCGACCTCACGGACGCGATCACCAAGGGCAAGGCTCCCATGCCGGCGATGAAGTCGCTGACGCCTGACCAGGTGAAGGATCTGGTGAGCTACGTCCGGGCGTTTGGGAAGAAGAAATAACGCTTCGCGTTGTCGCGCGTTGCAGATACGCCGCTCGCGGTTCCGGATGACTCCAACGTGCCCGCGCAGTGTGCTTGAATGAGAAAACTGGAGGTCACCCTGGTAGACAAGAAAAGCGGTCGGTCAATTGTCTGTTCAAGCGCAGTCATGTGCCTCGCCACGCTGGTGTTCTTCTTGTTGTTTACGTCACCCGCGCGGTCGCAATCGTCCGGTGAAAAGACCTACAAGGCAAAGTGCGCGGCATGCCATGGTCCGGATGGCGCGGGCGCGACCGCGGCCGGGAAGGCTACTAAAGCGCGCGACTTCTGCTCGGAGGCTGTGAAAAGCGAGAGCGACAACGACTGGACCACGATTGTTGGCAAGGGCAAGAACAAAATGCCAGGCTACGAGAAGCAACTTTCGGCGGCTGAGATAAAGGATGTCGTAGCTTACATTCGAAGCCTCTGCAAGAAGTAACGCGCGGGCCACTCCGCGGCGGCAACACACCGCGGCTCGTAGCGTAGACATGTAATTCTGCAATTCTTCCAGGAGAGCTCTGCGCCGGCGATATGATCTTCAGCGAAAAACTTCGCGAAAAAGTCCGCCCGCTCTATTTCTTCGGTCAAAACTGGATAACGTTGCTCGGCGCCGCGCTGACTACCAGCAGCGCGGTGACCATGCTCCTCGCCTGGATTTACGAGCTGTTCCTGGCGGTCTCCTTTCACCCGTATATCGGAATCATTCTCTTCCTGATTTTGCCCGGCGTATTCATAGTCGGGTTGCTTTTTATTCCTATCGGCATCTACATCCGGCGCAGCCGGCTGCGCCACTACGGCAGAATTCCTTCGGTCTATCCACAGATTGACTTGCGATCGCCGAGTGCGCGCGATGCCCTGCTATTCGTCACAACCCTGACGTTTATAAACATCTTTATCGTCGTTGCGGCAACCTATCGCGGCGTGACGTACATGGATTCCGTCTCGTTCTGCGGCCAGACGTGTCACACGGTGATGCAGCCGGAATTCACCGCGTATCAGGGTTCGCCGCACTCGCGTGTCGCCTGCGTGGAGTGCCACATCGGGCCTGGCGCCGGCTGGTTTGTGCGTTCCAAGCTCTCCGGCTTGCGGCAGGTCTTCGCTGTGACATTTCACACGTATTCGACGCCGATTCCCTCACCCGTGAAGTACTTGCGGCCCGCGCGTGAGACGTGCGAGCAATGCCACTGGCCGCAGCGCTTTTCCGGCGACAAATTCATCGTGGACACGACGTTCCGGGACGATGAGAAAAACACGCGGCTCACTACTGTGCTCGTAATGAAAATCGGCGGCCGCACCTGGCGCGGCGCCGAAGGGATTCACGGCCGGCATCTGGCGGACGCCTCGCGCGTTCACTACATCGCTATCGACAATGCGCGGCAAATCATTCCCGTGGTGGATTACACCGACGATTCCGGAAAGACCACCGAGTTCGTTTCCACGGACATAAAAGCCACTAAAGCGCAACTCGACGCCGGCGAGCACCGCACCATGGATTGCGTGGATTGCCACAACCGCCCGTCGCACGCGTTCGAACTTCCCGGCAACGCCGTCAACAAGGATATGGCCTCCGGGCTGATCACCCCGGAATTGCCATTCATCCGCAAAAAAGCGGAGGAAGTTCTGAAAGTTAGTTATCCCGATCGCCTGACCGCGCAACAAAAGATTGTCGAGTCGTTGAACGACTACTACCGGACTTCGTACCCGGCAGTCTACAATTCACGACGCTCGCTGATCGAGCAGTCTTCGCAAGCGGTCGCGAACATCTACCTGCGAAATGTTTTCCCGGACATGAAGCTTACTTGGGGAGCGCACCCAAATAATCTTGGCCACAACGATTTCCCCGGGTGTTTCCGCTGCCACGACGGAAGCCACACCAGCGCCGACGGGCGCACCATCGCAAACGATTGCTCGACCTGTCACACGTTTTTAGCGACGGAAGAAGAAAATCCGAAGATATTGAGCGACCTGGGCTTGAAGTAATCGGTCAGACTCGTCTTCGCCGCGGAGTTTGCGACTCGTGTTGGCACTGGTCAAAAAACGATCCCAACATCCCGTCCGACCGATAGCCTCTATCGCTGCGCTGCCTCTGCTTCTCTTTGCAGTTATTTTTCCGCGGCCGCTTGCCGCGCATCCGCAAACCAAGCCTTCCAAACAAGACGAAGCTTGCCTGGCATGCCATGGGCAGCCCGGCATGAAGTCTGATTCCGGCAAAGATATTTCCATTCACGCCGACAGGCACTCGGCAAGCGCACACGGAATATTGAACTGCACGGATTGCCACACCGCGATCAAAGACTTTCCGCATCCTGCGAAGATCGTCCAAGTGCAGTGCACGACGTGCCATGCTTCACAAGTCGAGGACGCCTCAAAAAGCATTCATGGCGCGGTCCTTGGCGAAAACGCGTGTGCTTCGTGCCATGGAAATGTTCATGAAGTAAAAGAAGCGGCGAAAATCACTCCGGCGGCTTGCTCGCAATGCCATGCCGCCGAGGTCCAGCAACTCGCCGGCAGCATTCACGGCCAGGCAGCAAAGAACGGCGATCCCGATGCTCCCACGTGCATGTCGTGCCACGGTCCGGCGCATAAGATTCTCGCGTCCAGTGATGTGGCTTCCGCGGACGCGAAGAGAAATCTCCCGGCAATGTGCGCGCGCTGCCACGCCGATGCGGGATTTCTGTCGCGCCACAAAATTCCCATCGCGCATCCCGTCGAGCAGTACCTGCAGAGTGTGCACGGGCGCGCTGTAATAGCAGGAAAAGACGCCGCGACTTGCGCCGACTGCCACGGGAGCCACGGGATCTTGCCGGCGCGAAATTCACAGTCCACCGTCAGCCACTGGAATGTCGCTTCGACGTGCGGCACGTGCCACACAGAGATCGCCAAAACTTTCAAAGAAAGCGTTCACGGCCAGGCTGTCGCTGCCGGCGCCAAGGACGCGCCAGACTGCACTTCGTGCCACGGCGAACACCTCATCCTCTCGCCAAATAATCCTGCTTCTCCCGTGTCTGCAGCCAACGTTTCAGCCGAGACCTGCGGACGATGCCACGGCGACGCACGCCTCGCGAGACTCTATGACTTACCCGCGGACCGCGTTCCTTCCTACGCCGACAGCTACCACGGCCTGGCGCTCCGCGAAGGCTCGCTGACCGCCGCAAATTGCGCTTCGTGCCACGGCGTTCACAACATCTTTCGCTCGAGCGACCCGCGCTCAACCGTCAACGTCGCGAATCTTTCCAAGACGTGCGGCAAATGCCACCAAGGTATCGGCACGCAAGCGTCCATCGGCCGCGTTCACGTGCAAATCTCCGGCGGACCTTCCCACCCCGTGGTGCGCTGGATTCGTTGGATTTATTTCGTCCTCATTCCGCTGACGCTCGCGTTCATGGTGTTGCACAACTTGATCGACTTCTTCTCGAAGATGCTGCATCCGCGCCCGCGCATCCCGGGCGGCGAGCACGTCGTGCGCATGAATCTGCGGTTCCGCATCGCGCATTGGGGCGTTATGCTCAGTTTTCCAGTGCTTGTCTACACTGGCTTCGTTCTGAAGTTTCCGGATGCGTGGTGGGCGAAGCCCGTTCTGTTATGGGAAGAGCGCGGTGCATTTCGCGGAGGTATCCATCGCGCGGCTGCGGTTTTGCTGATCGCCGCGACCATCTATCACCTCATTCACCTCGCCGTGCATCGCCGCGATCGAGCGTTTCTCTGGGCCATGCTGCCGAAATGGCGTGACGCCACCGACCTGCTCGACGTAATCCGGTACAACCTTAGACTCAGCACCACAGCGCCGAAGTTCGCGAAGTTCAATTACGCGGAAAAAATGGAGTACTGGGCGTTTCTCTGGGGAACCGGTGTGATGGCCGCCTCCGGCTTTCTGCTGTGGTTCAATAATTTTGCTCTGCGACACTTTCCCAAGTGGACGACCGACGCCGCCACCGCGGTGCACTGGTATGAAGCGCTGCTCGCGACCTTCTCAATCCTTTTGTGGCACTTCTATTTTGTGATTTTCGATCCGCTGGTCTATCCGATGGACCTGGCTTGGCTGAATGGCAGGATTTCGGCGGAACACTACGAACATTCGCGGCCAGAGTACTTGGCAGAGCTGCGGAAGAATGCGCTCGCGAAGACCACCCGGCCAGAAGACGAAAAGAGTGGTGAAGACTCCACGAAGTCTGAACCAGAACCGGACTCACACTAAGACATCCGTTTTCCACTCGAAGCAAATCCCTGCGCATGCTGCATATAGCGTTCAGCCGTCGTTGGGCTCCGCAAGTAATTGTGCGAGGCGGTCCAGCCGCCGCTCCCACAAAGAGCGGCGCTCGAGCAGCCAATCTTGCGCAACGTCGAGGCCGAACGCTTCCATGCGGCACGTTCTCACTCTTCCTACTTTTTCGGCAAGCACCAGGTCGCTCTTTTCTAAACTTTTCACGTGTTGCACGACCGCTGCCAGCGTGATGTCCGGCGGCTCTGCGAACTGGGACACGGACACCGGTCCATAACTAAGCTGCTCGACGATGGCTCGGTGTGTAGGGTCGCCCAGCGCATGAAGCACGCGATCCAAGGCCACCTTATATGTTCGTTCGATGACATACGTGCCGTGTGTTACGGATCGCTCGTTCACGTCGGTTGGCTCCGAATCGGAAGTGTTCTGCGCGCCTGCCTGCTACTTAGCAGTTCTCGTATTTCCAGTAGCGCGTCTTCCCTCTCGCGATCAATGACATCGCCTGCTGCAGCCGCCGTTTTTTTGTCTCTGGCAGCTTGGCCGTCGATATCCACTCCGCATATTCGCGACGGCAGCTCGGGCTGAATTCGGCAAAGGCCTTCGCGGCCGTCTTGTTTTTCTTCAACGCCGCCGCCAGTTCCGCGGGAATCCCCAAGGGCGCTTTTTTCGGCTTGCGTGAACGGTCGATCGACTTCGTCCTTTCCCCGCTTTCTACAAGTTCCGCGGCGCGCCGCATGTACGTCAGCAGCGCTGTGTCAGACGGCAGGTCCTTCATATTCGTGATTCTCCCGAGCGCGCCCATCGCCTTGCTCGACAGCAAACCATCCGCCGCGAGCATTTTGGTCATTTCGCGGCCCCAGAATCCGAACGCGCAGTGCTGTTTGAACGCCGCCATGTTGCACAGGATGACGCCCTGCTGAATAAAGAACGGCATTCCCCACTTTACCGACTCCGTGACACGCGGACACGCTTTATGCATCAGTTCGCGCAAGTGCGTCAAAATCGGCTGCGCAAACGGCATTGCCTTTTCGATGTACGCATCCACTCGCGGATCCATTGGTTCGTCTGGCATCGCATCCTCCCGCTCGAATAGCCGCATCAATGTAGCAAATCTGGCGATGAAAACGGTCCGTTTACAGTGAACTAAGGTTTTGGTTTTGCGACGAACTGGTATCCGAGTCCACGGATGGTAAGCAAATGGCGGGGCGCCGAAGGTTTGAGCTCAATATAACGGCGCAAACGCACAATGAAGTTGTCTATAGCCCGGGTGTCCGTGTCCTCGTGCAAATTCCATACATCCTGAAGGATCGCTTTCCGGGAAACGGGATGTCCGGCGTTCGCGATCAGATAGCGGAGAAGATCCAACTCCATCACCGTGAGTTGAATGACATTGCGGCCGGCGCGTAATTGAAGTTTCTGAAAGTCCACGACTTTGTCGTCAAAGCGAAAAACGTCCGGTGAATTCGTATTCGGCCGCTCCGGATCCGGCGCTTGCGCATTCGCTGTGCGCGACCAGTTCTTGCGGCGCAGCAGGCTTTCAATCCGCGCCATCAAGATTGCGAGATTGAACGGCTTTGGCAAATAATCGTCTGCGCCCGATTCAAATCCCTTGAGCACATCCTCTGGACGCCCGCGGGCCGTCAACATGAGTAGCGGGATGTAATTCTTCGCTTCCCGTAACTCCCGGGCAACAGCGAATCCGTCTTTGCCGGGCAGCATCACGTCAAGCACAAGGGCGTCGAAGTTCTCGCGATTCTTCAGCAGGCGGGTCAGCGCGTCTTCGCCGCGTTCGGTCGTTTGAACCGAGTGCCCGTCGGCTTCAAAATTAAAACGAAGGCCCTGCGCGAGGTGCGCTTCGTCTTCGACGATAAGTATCCGGCTCATATACGATATATTCTGGGAAGCCACATGGTGAAGGTGCTGCCGAGACCTTCGCCTTTGCTCTCGGCGTAGGCATCGCCGCCGTGGCGACGGGCAATTGAACGAACGATGAATAGACCCAGGCCGCTTCCCTTCACTGGCCCGGCCACAGAATTCGGCGCACGGTAGAAGCGCTTGAAAATGCGTTTCAGCTCTTTCGGTTGTATTCCCACGCCGTTGTCACGCACGCGCAAGGAAACAGAATCGAGGTTGGGGGTCGAGATATCTACAGCGATGTTCTTTTCTTTCCCAGAATACTTGATGGCATTGTCGAAGAGATTAAAGACCGCAGTTCGCAACTCCTCGGCGCTCCCCATAACGGTGATTTCGTCGGTCCGCTCACTGCTGAAATAAAGTGAGGCGGCGGATAAGTGCTGCCGCAGGCGCGTGAGTTCGAGCACCTCGTTCACAATTTGGGTAAAATTCACGTCTTGCCAGTTTTCCCGGAGGCGCCTGTGCCGTACCTGGCTGGCCTTGAGCACTTGCTCAACCGTGCCAAGCAGGCGGTCGGTATCTTCGAGCATGATGCGATAGAAATCGCGCCGCTGGGTCTCGTCGAGTGGACGGCTTGCGAGCGTTTCCAGGTACAAGCGAATCGACGCGATGGGCGTCTTCAGTTCGTGGGTAATGGCATTCAGGAAGCTGTCTTGCTGTTCGTTGCGGCGGATCTCGCGGACAAGGAAAATCGTGTTCATGACGAGGCCGGCGATCAACAGTCCAAACAGAATGATGCCGAGAACCAGCGGAACAACTTGACGCCAGTGGAAGATAATCCAGCCGACGTTGAGAGCTATGGCCAGCGCGACAAGGCAGGCACCTAAAGCGATGAAGAACGCGATAGCCTTGGTGCGGCGCGTAATACGCATGTCTCTTAAAGTATGTCAGAGTTGGGCCGAGCTTGACATCAGATGGAAAGCGCGAGTTGCGGCCATTCCTACGTGGCCTTGCGCGTCGAGTCTAATCTCCAGCGATCGTTGGCAGGAAGACTTCGGGTCTTGTGGAGCTCGGTGGGAGTGCAATGCCCTGCTTCGGGCGCGGCCCAAGTTTCTGCTGCTTGATGTCCCAAGCGAGGCCGAGCGTCCGCAGAGCGCAAATCCCGTACCAGTTCATATCGAACTCATACCACGCGAGGCCGTGCCGTGCGGCTTGCGCCGAGGCGTGGTGATTATTGTGCCATCCTTCTCCAAACGTAAGCATGGCCACCCAAAAACTGTTCTTCGACGTATCGCCGGTGATGAACCGCTGAGATCCCCACATATGCGTCGCCGAGTTGACGAGCCAAGTGGCGTGGAGCCCGACGGTTGTTCTTAAGAAGAGGCCCCACAAAAGGCACGACCAGCCGCCGATTGCAAACACAAGCACACCAAGCAATGCGACGGGGACCCAGTGCCACTCGCTGATCCACAGATGGAACTTCTCTTTGCGAAGATCCGGCACGAATGGCAAGAGCTCTTTGGCATTATTGTGCATTGCCTGGCCTGTCACAATCCAACCCATGTGCGCCCAGATCCCGCCATCGCGCGGCGAGTGCGGATCGCCTTCTTTGTCGGTATTCTGATGGTGCACGCGATGTGTCGCCACCCAAGCGATAGGCCCGCCTTCGAGGGCCAGCGTCCCGCAAACGGTCAGGAAGTATTCTACCCATCGCGGTGTCTTATAGCCGCGATGGGTGAGCAACCGGTGATAGCCCATGCCGATGCCAAGACTCCCACCGACCCACGCAAGCAATACCGCCAACGCAAGCGCCTTCCAAGTGAAGAAGAACAACGCAACCACGGCACCGATATGGAATGCCGCCATGAAGGAGCTTGTCGTCCAATTGATAGGTTGCTTGAATGTTCTGTCGCGTTGAATGATGCTCATTGTCCCGTGGTCCTCTGTAGCACTCTGCTGGCTACTCCTTCAACTTAGCATCCGGGCGCCCGGGGTTCTGTAATAGTTGTGTAATTGCGCCGGCCAGTTCACCTGTCCTCGCGAACACTGGCCGCGGAGGGGTCTTCCGGGTTTTCGCAGACCGACCCACGGTTACCTTTTGCGAATTGGACTTTCGCCGGTTAAGCGATAGAATGTGCCCGCTTAGGTGTGTCCCCTTTCGGCCGGTAAATCCGGCTCCCGATAGTCGGCTGTCTAAAGCGATAGCGTGCCAGTCCCGGACGAGCGTGCCCAGTGCTCAAACGACTGAGCAAATACGAGATAGTAGAAGAAGTAGGCCGCGGAGCTATGGGTGAAGTGTACAAGGCGATTGACCCGCTCATCGGGCGCCCGGTGGCGCTGAAGACGATAACCAGCTCGCTAGCTGGAGACCCGGAACTGCTCGACCGCTTTTACCGCGAGGCGCGATCGGCGGGCGCGCTGGAGCATCCCAACATCGTCACCGTCTATGAACTGGGCAAGGGCGGTGATATTCCGTTCATCGCGATGGAATTTCTGGAGGGCGAGAGCCTCGAAAAAATCATCGCTCGAAGGCCGCCGCTGACGCTCCTCGAGAAGGCCGGGTACATCGTGCCAGTGTGCAGAGCGCTGGAGTACGCGCACCGGCGCGGCGTGGTACACCGCGACATCAAACCCGCGAACATCATGATCGCCAGAGATGGCAAGGTGAAAGTAGTGGACTTCGGCATTGCGCGGCTGATGAACGCATCACACACCCAGACGAATGTGTTCATGGGCACGATCAGCTACATGTCTCCGCAGATGATTTATGGCCAGCGCGCGGACGAACGGAGCGACATCTGGGCGCTGGGCGTGACGTTCTATGAACTGCTGTGCTATCAGCGGCCGTTCGAGGGCGATAATCACGCGGCGCTCATGCTAAGCATCGCGCAGGAGAGCACCAAACACCGGCCCGTCACGGATTTTGTGCCGGACTGCCCACCGGTGCTGGAAGGCATCATTGCGAGGCTGCTGGAAAAGGACGTCAACCGGCGGTTCCAGACCATGGAGGAAGTGCTTTCCGAGATCGAGCCGTTTTGGGAGAACCTGCGGCAAGACAGCGTGTCGGGAATGGTGGTGGAAAGCGAAAACTACCTGCAGGCGAAAGACTTCGGGCGCGCGCGAGACCTGCTGCGCAAAGCGCTGCAAATCGACAGCCGCAATACGCAGGCAAAGTTGCTCCTCGACCAGGTGAACACGGAAGTCCGGCAGCTGCAAACACGGTCGCAAATCGCGAGCATCATTGAGAAAGCACAGAAGCTGCAGCAGGAAAAACGGTTCAAAGAGGCGCAGACCGAAGTGGAGGGGGCAGTCAAGCTGGATCCCGGTTCGGCAGAAGCGCGGGAGGCGCTGGCGGAAGTGCAGCGGCTGATCGAGCGGATGCAAGCCATGGAAGAAGGGCTGCAGTTGACCCGGCAACGGCTGGCCGAGGGCGCACCAAGTCTGGCGATGCAGGAAGTATTGAAGGTCCTCGAAGTTGATCCGGATAACGCGCAAGGCCGTGCGCTGCAAAAGCAGATTCAGGATCTGCTGGCGCGGCGCGAAGAACAAAAGCGAATTGCGGAATACTTGCAAAAGGCGAGAAAGTTCTGGGGCGAGCAGCGCTACGACGTTTGCGTGGAGCTGCTAACCGAGGCGCAAAAGGAATTTCCGAAGGACCCCGAAATCGCGCACCTGCTGGAGGCGGCGAGACTCGACCACGCCGAACAACTGAAGCTCGACGGGCTCGCGGAAGCGAAGGGCTTGCTGGCCACACAAAAGTTCGATGAAGCGCTGGCGAAAACGCAGTCGCTTTTCGAAAGGTATCCGAACGACGCCGCGGTGCACAAATTGCGGGGACTCGTACTACACGAAAAAGAGGAAACGGAGCGACGGCAGAAGCTCAGCACGGAGATCACAACGCTGCGTTCGCGGGTGAATGCGGGAAAGTTTTCCGACGCGGTCACGCGAGGCGAAAAGCTGCTCGAGGATTTCCCGGACGACGCGGAACTGGCCGAACTGGTGAATTTCGCCCGCGCGGAGCTCGACCAAAGCGAGCGAAAACGCAAAAAGGAAGAAGCACTGCAGGGAATCCAGAAAAAGATGGAAGCGGAGCAGTTCAAGGCTGCGGTGGCTGCGGCCGAGAAAGCGCTGAGCCATTTTCCGGACGATGCGGAGTTATCGGCAGCACTGGAGCAGGCCCGCGCGAAGCTGAAAGAAAGCGAGGATCACGACCTTTTGCAGCGGCGCGTCGCTGAAATACGCGCAAAAATCAACAAGGGACAGCACACGGACGCAGTGGATCTGGCGCGCCAAACACTCGCGACGCTTGGGCATGACGATCAGGCCGCAGATTTGTTGCGCATGGCAGAAATAGAATTGGCGCAGAAAAGAGAGCGCGAGCGCGAACAAGAAAATCAACTGACCGCAGCGCGAACGATTATTGCAGAGGGCCGGTATGCTGAGGCCACGCAAATGTTGCGGGGCGCATTGGAGGCGCGCATTCTAACCAAAAAAGATCCGCGCGTAGTGGATCTGCTGAAACGGATCAAGGAAAGAAAGGTCGCGCAAGCACACCCGCAGGAAACCGTTGCTGCCCCCCCAGAACGCGCCGAACAATCGCTTCCACAGGAAAAAACCGTCGCTGCGTTTGCGGCAGCGGTTCCGGAGCCGATACGCACGAACGCTCCGCAGCCAACGGCCGTGCCCTCCGCGGAGGCTAGCAAGCCGGCGTTTTCGGCGACGATCGTTTCCGGCGCAACGGCAGAGCCCGAACCCACGTTGATAGCGCCTGTCGCGTCCAGCGAAATTCCGATGCGGGAAGAGGCGTTGTTTCGGCTGGACGAAGCGACAACGCAGAAAACGATGGCCGCGACGGAGACCAGGCCGTCTCCGATCCAGCGGGCGTTGTTCGTGGTTCGAAGGTACCCGATTCCGGTTGTGGCTGGAGCTTTGGTAGTTGTGGTGGCGATAGTCGCCACGAGTTTGGCCATTTCGAACCAGCCGACGAAACAAGATCTGGCGCTCCGCTCAGAAGCGCAACAACTCGAGCAGCAGAAGAACTGGCCCGCGGCGCTTTCTGATTACGAGACGCTCGGCCGCTCGAACCGCGGATTGGCGGGCTTTGGGAAGGACAACGCCGCTCGACTAAGAAAGTTACTGGATCAGGAAGCTACCCTGCTAGCGGCCGCGAAAGAGCGGGAAGTTGCCGGCGACGTGGCAACGGCGAAAAGCGATTATGAGCAGTTGGCTGGGCTTCACGGCGACCAGGAGCAAGAGGCTCTAAACGCGGTCGCGCGCCTCGATACTCCGATTACTTCCCCGCCACATACCGATGCAAAGGAAACTCCACATAAGAATACAAAGAGCACCTCTTCGACACCGAGCAGGCCGTCGGCAGGAACTGAGGCTTCGAAGGCGCCGAGTGAGCCGTGCCAAGTCGCCACAACCGACATTCCGATACGTCTGGATCACGCAGACAGGTTCCGCGGGGATGGGCATTACGCGGATGCGGAGCGCATCTATAAAGAAGTTCTCGCATGCCAGCCAAACAACGAGCGCGCCATCAGCGGTTTGGCGAAGACCAAACGGGGACAGCAAACCGATAAGAACCTGCCGCCTTCGAATTAAGCCAAAGCCGCGCCGGAACAGGCGCGAGACAGGCATCCGCAGCACGCGCGCGGATACGATGTTCTAGGAATAGACTTTGGCTCGGGATCGGCTGAGACAAGGACCGTTCAGGAAGGAGACTTTTTCGTCGCCTTAGTTCCCGGCGACGGTGGCTCCGGTGCTTAACGTTCGCTTGATGTTGAACTGATCGCGAAGGAATTTTTCCGCCTGCTCGCGCTTTGGATTGCCATCCGCGGCAGTAGAATTCAAGTACAGGATGTAGGATTCGCCAGCGCCGTCGTTATCTCCGCTCCCCGCGAGCCGCTGGGCGCGCTCAAATATTATGTCGGGAAATTTCGCCACGCTTTCCCGGACTTTCTTCAGAAGCTCGTCGCGCGCGACGACCTCGACATCGGTCAGGAACTGGATCTCATCGGGGATTGTGCCTTCCTTCTTGACGCCCTCGGTGTCTTCGGGCTTGACGTCCTCGAGAACCACGTATTTCCGGCTGTCCTTTTTGGAGATGTGCGTCGCCGGCTCAACAACGTTTCCGGTGGAATCGTTAATGCGAAACTGCAACTGGACCGCAGCTTCCATATCGTACGTTTTTTCAGTGTAGGTATATGGCTTGATGAGGTCGCGCGAAAGCGTCTTGGGGATGGCGTCAAGCCTAGCGAGGTCATCTTCGACGCGCTTCTGCGTCACGGTCACCTGCTCGTTGGCATCAGCGATTTCTTTTCTCTTTCCGCGGGCGGTCGCGGCCTGCAAAAGGCTCTGCGCTTTCTGCAGATCCAGTTTCGCCGTTTCGCATTCGCGGTTAGCTTTATTCCAGTCGTCGTTCGGGATTTGCTCTTCGCCGGCGCGGTATTTGGATTCCTTGGGTTTGGACGTTGGAATCACCGTGGGGCGGTGCTCGACGACATCGCCGATGAGCTCAAAATTCGGCGCCAGTGGAGGGTTGTCTCCCGGGCGGATCACAACGACGGAAAGCCCGGACGTTTCGAGCCCGGTGGCCAGCGCGTCCGCGAGTTGATCCGCGAACCCCGCACTGTCGCGCCGGGAAGTTTGATCGCGGAACTGAACGCGCACCGAAAGACTGGCGCGCATGCGATAGGCGGCATTCGCACGGACACGCTCGTCGCGCACGGCATCAAGATTCGAAGCGTTATACGGCAGGGCCTTCTCCAGATACCACCAGCCTAGGCCGGCTCCCGTTCCGAGCGGCTTGTCCATGTACTTCTTAGCCTGCGCGAGGTAATAGTCGCTCAACTTATCCGCGAAATCCTGCTGGCGATCTTTGAGCTTGGGATCCGCGCCGATGGTGTTGGCCTGCTTGAGGTAGCCGTAAGCGCGCTCCATTTCGAGCTCGTCCTGCAGGCCCTTGATCGGATCATGTGCCTGTTGAATCTCGTCCGCCGCCTTGGAAGCCGCCTCTACATAGGCGGGAGCGAGGGTTTGCATGTCGGTTGAAACGAGCGTTCGCTGCCGGAGCGGTAGAGCCGCAAGAAGCTCGTAGGCCTGAATGACCTGACCGGAAGAGGCCATGGCCTGGCTCTGCTGGACGGCCAGCTCTACGGCGTGCTTATCGGTCGCAGCTTCCAGTTCCTTTTTCGCGTTTTGCAAAGCGGATGTGACTTGATCCGTTTTTCGAATGTCCGCTGCTTTTTGATATTCCGTTGACGCGCCGTCCCAATCGCTCGTGGCGGCGAGTTCGTCTCCATGCTTGAAGTGGAATTCGTAGGCCGCCTGCGCAACGGCCTCGATGCGCGGAAGCTCCTTGGCAAATCCCATGTACGGCGCAATCGCGGCATAGCCCTCGTCATATCTCTTTGCGGCAACCAGCGAGTCGGCGGACTGCATCTTCGACTCGAGATTATTGGTTTCGTGGGTAGCGTCATTTTCCAGCGGCAGTGCCGGGGCGTAGTGCGGATCAATCTCGGTAAGTGCGCCGGCGAGCTTGGCTGCCGTCACCAGGTGCGAATACCCGGGAGCTCGCGAGATCAGCGCTTCCTTGTATGCTTGAATCTCATTCTGGCCGGCGGTAATAAGCTTCGCTAATTCGGCTTTGCACTCATCATCCAACTTGCTTGCAGCTGCGTAAGACGGCAGGACTGCCAGCGACTGCGCGGCGCGGGCTCGCGCCGTCTTAAGCGCCGCATTATCGCGGGCAGACGACGTAGCCGAGTTTCGATAGGCATCGAGATTCTTGCTCCCATCCTGCACGAGAAGTGATGTCAGAGCTTCCTTGGCGCGCGCTGTATGCGGGGCAGTAGGGAATTTTCCGATGTAGTCCTGCCAAAGCGGAATCGTTGAAGCGCGTTCCGCGCGGAGAAATTCGGCCAGTTCCACGTCTGGCGCGGCTACAAACACCAGTTTCACGCCGGGCTTGAGAGGAGGCGCGGGCTGGTTTGCATCCGCTCCGGTAGAGAGGATCTTGCCCAGTAGGGTGGCTTCCGCCGCGAGTTCGGCCGGCGAGGATGGGCCATTTTTCGTGAATTTCAGATTGCTGGGGACAACACAGAGAATCGCGCCGTCCTTCAAAAGCTGTAACGACCCGTCGCGGCCGTACTCAAGCGAACTGCCTGGCCCAAGGATAATTTTCGGCAGTTTGCCATAAGTCGATTTGTCAATTTTGGGGACCCCGGCACAGTTGCGGAGTTCAATCTTGCCGTTAATCAGGGCATCCGTGATGTGAACGTAAGCTGGCCCGTTGGGCCCGTCGTACAGTTCTATAGCTGTGAGGGTTGGTTCTTTCGAATGTAGCGGCAGAGCGAGAAGAATTGCAGCGGAGGCCGCAAGCGAGAAGTTGAACAGAAGTTTCCGCCTCTGCCGAGACGTCAGTGCAGAGAAGCCGAAGGCCATGAGGGTCCTCTGGGAAAAACGCCAGACCTTAGCATTTCTCGGGCAAACACGCAGGACAGATCTGAGTCACCCGGTAAAATATCGTTATGATATAGCGTGTTTGGCGGAAGTCAAGGCACATAAGGCAACGGGGACTTCCCGCGAAACTCGCTATTAACCGCAATTCTCGAGCGACTGAGGCGTGCTTCGCGAGCTGCGGGGCGCGGTTTCTCCTCGGGTGTAGTTCGCTTAGTTCGCAAGACGAAGGCGAGGGCATGGCCGTGTACGCGCAATTACGGGAGAAGTATCTCGTGGCGCCGGAGCTTCGGACAGAGCCAAAACCGGGCTTCGGCTGCCGCGCGATTCGAGAAAACGTGCCACCGCAGATACCCAGGCTGTTTCGGGCTTACCTGAACGTTTCGTCGAAGCTTTGCGGCCCGCCGGCCATCGACCGGGAGTTCAAGACGATCGATTTTCTGACGCTGATCGACCTCGCACACATTCCGGACCGAGTGCGCACGCGGCTTTTCTAAAACCGTTGATTCAGGAATTTTGCATGGCAGCCTGGGCTCCACGCAGGAGATCGTTCGCAAGGATAAGGGCTTGCTCCGCGCGCGCGGAATCGGCCAGACGGCCGCGCGCAAAATCGCGGGTCCCGCCACCTTTACCTCCGACTTTCACGAGAACTTCTTTGAGCAGCGTTGACATATCCTTGCCTGCCGAAGGGTGTTGCGCAAAAACGGCATGTCCACATTCCCGGCGGATGAGCAAAGAAACCGATCGTTCGTGCGTGGCGATCGCGGTCGCAAGGAAACCGAGATATTCCGGCTCCACGCCGGATAAAACACGCGAAACGATCCGGATGCCGTCACGATTTGGTTCGATGTCTTGCAGAACCCGAACGGATTCGAGTTCCGCGAGCCGCTGGAGAAGCGCGCGAGTGCGTTTGAAGTGGATGTCGCGGTCCGCCAGCAAGCGATCTACGGATGGCGCGAGCTCTTCCGCGGCACATCCAAGCTTCTCGGCGGCAGCGCGGATGCGCAGAAAATCCTGGCGAGCGGCGCGTTCGGCACGCGCCCCACAAACAAATTCCACGCGCCAATCCTGACGCATTTTCGTGCAGCGGCGCACGAGGAGCGTACCGATCTGGCCCGTGGTTTTGACGTGCGTGCCACCACACGGCTGAAGGTCCGCCCGCTCGATTTCGATGGCGCGAAGAATTCCCGAGCGGTCGACTTCCTTGCGCACGCCTAGCTCAGCGAGATCTTCGGCAGTACCGTACCGAACCGTGACGGGGCGATCCTCGAAGATAATTTCGTTAGCGGCGCGTTCGCCACCCTCGATTATTTCTTCCGACGGCTCCGGACCTCGCAGATCAATCGAGCTCAAGTCCGCGCCAAGATGAAAAGAAACGGTAGGACGTCCGAAGCGTTCCTGAAACATCGCCGAAAGAAGGTGCTGGCCGGTGTGCTGCTGCATGTGATCGAAGCGTCGCGGCCAGTCGATGCAACATGATACGTTGCGCTTTTCCACGCAGCGATCCACGATGTGTACAATTTCGTCGCCTTCGTCGCGCACGTCGAGAACATTGCCACCCGCAATTTTGCCAAGGTCGTGCGGCTGCCCCCCGGACGTGGGATAAAACGCGGTCTGGTTTAGAATCACGGACCACGTGGCAGTGCTTGAATGGATTTCTGGCTCACAGCTCAGAATGTCCGCCGTGAACTCTTTGACGAACGCGTCGTCGTAATAGAGCCGCCGTGTAGCCATATGGTTCAAGCCTGCAAAGCGCGTTGCCACGCCTCGGAGTATTTGTAGCCGGTTCCGGTGTTGAAGAGCACCACTGATTCGTGAGGTCTGATCCAGCCGGATGCGGCGAGTTTGCGCGCGCCGCTCACGGTGGCGGCGCCTTCGGGAGCCGCAAAGATGCCTTCCTGCGAAGCCAGTTCCCTTCCCGCGCGCAGCATTTCGTCGTCGGTCACAGAAATCGCGGTGCCGTTCGTCTGCTGCAACATGCGCAGAATGAGAAAATCGCCGAGAGGTCCGGGAACACGCAAACCGGAAGCGATGGTTGCAGCATTCGGAAAGAATTCCGACGATGCTTTGTGCGCCTCCCAGGCTTTGACAATCGGGGCGCAGCCCGCGGCTTGCACGGCCACCATGCGCGGGCGGCTTGCGCCGATCCAACCCATCTCTTGCATTTCGTCGAATGCTTTGCACATGCCGATCAGACCAACGCCGCCGCCGGTAGGATACAAGATGACATCCGGAAGCTTGCCGCCGAATTGCTCCCAGAGCTCGTACGCCATGGTTTTCTTGCCCTCGACGCGATAGGGCTCCTTGAGCGTCGAAACGTCATACCAACCTTCACGGTCTTTTCGCTCCGCGACGTATTTTCCGCAGTCGGAAATTAGGCCATTTAATTTAACAACGTTGGCGCCAAAGGCCTGGCATTCGAGCACGTTTGCGGAAGGGGTATCCGCGGGCATGACGATCACCGCGGGAAGTCCAGCGGCAGCGGCGTACGCAGCCAGAGCGCCGCCCGCATTGCCCGCGGTGGGAGCCGCAAGAGCTTTGGCGTTTAATTGCTTGGCGCGTGTAACGGCGGCGGTCATGCCGCGCGCTTTGAACGAACCGGTAGGATTAAGTCCCTCGTCTTTGACGTATAGGTTTTGTAATCCCATCGACGCGCCAAGCCGGTGGGCGTGAATCAAAGCGGTCATCCCTTCACCGAGAGACACGGCAGGATCATCCGGAAGAACTTCGGCATAACGCCACAGTGTCCGCGGCCGGGATTTCAAGGACTCGAGAGTGAGCGTAGCAGCCGCGCGTTTCAAATCGTATCTCGCAAACAACGGCTTGCCGCAGGTGCAAACGTGCTGTTCGAGATTCGGGTCGAACCGTTTTCCGCAAGCAGAGCATTCGAGTGCAACGACATTGGTTCGCTTAGACATGGGAGAAAAGTTTAGCACAGGCATTTCGGCTACTTGCGTGCGCGTGGAATGCGGCGGACATCCGCGGTCTGACAGACCTTGCCATCAAATATCAGCCGAATGTGTTCTGTATCGAACGAATTTGCGCGACGACCGGGCGAATCAATGGCAGTATCCTCAACCATGAGCACCCTCGTGGCGACTACCCCTGTTGCGGGCGGAACGATGCGCGCGATTCAGGCCATCGCCGCGGCGGGATTGGTTTGCGGGACGCTCGATGGAATCAGCGCGCTCCTGGCTTCCGGCGCGAACTGGATGAGGGTGTTTCAATTCATCGCCAGCGGATTACTAGGCCCCGACGCCTTCAAACTCGGTATCAAGGGTGCGTTGATCGGTATCGCGTGCCACTACCTAATCGCCACGACCGCTACGATGGTCTACTACGCGACCAGCCGGGGATTTCCCGTGCTGTTGGACAAAGCACTAGTCTGCGGGGTGCTCTACGGAGTCTGCGTGCATCTTTTCATGCAGTTTGTCGCTGTCCCGATGTCGGCTATTGGCAGGCGTCCATTCAACTTGCAGGCCTTCGTGTTATACCTGGCCATCCACATGGTGGTCGTAGGTCCCTCGATTGCCCTCACGCTGCGGCGGGTTCTGCGGTAGAACGCAGGCTGCACAGACACAAGGCAATTCGCTGTTTCCCGCGCGACCAGCACCAGAAAAACGACTCACATCCGTGCGGGCCGCCGGCCTATATAGAGCATCTAAGCCGGAGTTAAGCCACACTTTCACGTTACAATGGCGTATGGCTATCCGCCTGATCGCGTTGGACATTGATGGCACGCTTCTCGACAGCCGCTGGAAACTGCCGGAAGCGAATCGCATCGCCATCGCCGAGGCCACGCGGCGAGGCATGGAGGTCGCGCTCGTCACCGGCCGTCGCTACGATTTTGCGCTGCCCATCGCCCGCCAAATTGCCGCTCCTCTCACGATGATCGTCAGCAACGGCGCTATCATTCGCACCAACGATGGAGAAACCCGCCTGCGGCATTTGCTGCCGCGGGAGAGCGCGCTGCGTGTACTGGAACTGATGCGTAACTGGAGAGAATCCACTGCCGTCATTTTTGACCGGCCAGGCAAACTGCAAATCATGCTCGAAACGCGAAACTCCGGCGACCCCATTCTGGAGGCGTACTATTCGCGGAATCAGGAGTTTATCGGGCTGGCCAATCCTCTGGAAACCTGCTTGACGGAGGACCCGATTCAAATCATGTTCAGCGGCGCGAATGGACCGATGCGCGAAGCGGAGAGCGCGCTGCGTGGCGCCGCAATCGCTGAGGAATACTCCGTTGCCGCAACCGTGTACGAAAGCCGAAACTTTTCGATGATTGATGTTGTGAACCCCGTGTGCTCGAAAGGCGCTGCGCTTAAAGAATGGGCCAAGCTGCGCGGAATCGCGCGTGAAGAAGTGCTGGCCATCGGCGATAATCACAATGACCTGGAAATGCTTGCGTTCGCGGGCGTGCCGGTCGTCATGGGAAACGCGGTGGGAGAGCTGAAGAATTTCGGCTGGCGGGAAACGGGAAGCAACGATGAAGGCGGAGTCGCCGCCGCCATCGAGCAATATGCGCTGCGGGAACTCGGGGAGGCGGCACCGTGCGCCTGAGGATCATCACGGCGATCTGCGTGCCGATGCTTTTCGCAACGCCACCCCTGCGCGCGGAGTATGTTTCGCTGAAAAATGGCAATCGCCTGCACGTCACGAGCTACGAATTGATCGGCGACAAGTACCGCCTGAAACTTTCCGGTGGCACGGTGGAAGTTCTGGTAGAGGACGTCGCTTCCATTGATCCGGAGGAGAGATTTGCAGCCATACCCGCGCCGCCCGCTCCAGCAGCCGCCGCCGCGGCGGAGGCGTTTCCATTTCCTTACGGCGAACTGGTGAAAGCCGCCGCGGCGCGTTACGCGGTTGACGAGCAATTGATCTACAGCGTGATCGCAGCAGAGTCGAACTTTGACCCCAAAGCCATCTCCAAGCGCAATGCCCGCGGTCTTATGCAGCTTCTTCCCGAAACCGCGGCGCGCTTCGGCGTGCAGGATATTTTCGATCCGAAACAGAACATTGAAGCCGGCACGCATTATCTGAGCGACCTTCTTAAGCGCTACAACAACGACCTCGTGCTCGCTCTCGCGGCCTACAATGCAGGTCCAGAGCGGGTCGAACAATATGGCCGCGTTCCGCCGTACTCCGAAACGGTTGCTTACGTTCGGCGCGTCAAAGGAAAATACGAAAAGAACAAGTCGGCCGCGCAAAAGGCTGGAACTGCTCCAAATACTGCGCAAACCGTGAAAGTCGCCGCGCCTGCGCAATCTCTAACGCCGCCGACACCCCCACAACAGGCGAGCAATCCCGACTGAAAAAACTGAGGAAAGCGGCCCCGATGCGGCGGAAACTGCGCCGTGCGGCACAGAACGGCCGCGCCGGGAATCGAGTGTTTGCGGAGCGCGCGGCGCGAAGATTATGGCTGCGGGTTAGGGTTCGGAGGAGGTGTCGGCGGATTCGCCGTGCCCGATCCTGGTTGTGATCCCGCTGGAGGTTGCCCTGGAGAGCCAGTCGGCGTCCCGATGCCGGTCCCTACGCCGGGCGAGTTGATTAGGCCCAGATCTTTCGAAGGATCCCAGATGAACTCGAAGAGCCGATAGTTGCTGGCTTTTTCGTACACCATGATGGATGGCTGATTGATTTTGCTTCCGACTCCGATGATATTGCCGCCGACGATTGTTGGCGTGTCGCCAGTCGGGACGTTTTGCGAATCCGTTCCGGTGGCTCCCGAAGCGCTCGCGCTGCTAGCGCCCGTACCTGTGGCTGCGCTGCCCGAGACGCCCGTTGAGCCAGATGGCGCGCCCTGCGAAGGAAAGCCGATACCGGACGCGGTTCCGGCACCAAAACCCAAAGACGGACTTGCGCCCGCCGCAGGTTGCCCTCCCGCAGGCGGCATCTGCAGACTCGTCGGCGGCTTCAAGCTCCCAATCAGCTGACCGGCCGGGCCAACGTAAATCAATCGCCACGAGCCGTCCTCTTTATTCATCGGGTCCGCGTACGCCTGCCGCATGAACCGGATGTTCCCGGTCTGCGGCTTGGTGAGATTCTCCATCGAAGTCGGAAACCTTCCAAACTTGCGGTAGTAAAGCTTGATTCCCCGCGTGTATTGTTTCCCGCGCCAGATCATTTCTTCTTCCTTTTGGCGGCGGCCTTCGGTGAGGACGCGCAGCCCGACCGACATCGTGCTAATTAGCACGAGCGCCGTCAGGAAAACGACGAGCAGCAAAGCGTAGCCGCCCTGCTGGTGCTTTCTTCGCAAGTATGGGCCGTTGCAGTTCATGCGCTTGGTGGAGCCGCCGCTTCCTCAAGAATTGTCTTCCCGGGTAGCCCGCTGGAAATTTCCTGAAACTCCAGGTCGGTGTTGCCTACTTTTACGATGCGATAGCGACCGAGCAGGATTTCCCCCTCCGGAACAATGTAGATCGTCTCGGTCTCGAGGTCTCGAATGAAGGCGCGTCGCGGGCTCCCTTTGGGAACCGCCCCGTAGCCGAAAAATTTGAGATTGGCGGGCCAATCGGCGTTCAACTTCACTGGTGGCGGCGGTACATACTTCGGGCCAATGGATTCGTACGGCTTGATTGGCGCCACTCTGTCCTTGCCGTTTCCGGACGCCGAAACTGCGATGGCAATCGCACTGAACGGGTTGCGACCGTTATTCCTATACTCGGTTTCCTGGGCGTGCTTCAATTCGTCCCAGCGAATCTGCGGATTCTCAACGGCAAACGCGGGAAGATTGTTGAGCACAGTTATCGGCGGGTCGCCTGCCGAGCGCACTTTCCATGCGCCCAGCCACACCACGACGGCCGCAATCACGAGAACGCCGAGAACCGTGACTTCGAGCTTCTTCTTCATGCCGCCGTCCGGAAATACGTTCGCAAGTGCAACGCCACGCGGAGCGGCCCACTGGCCTTCTGTGTTTGCGAGTCGCCGCCCAATGCCAACCCATCCATGATGTAAAACTTCTGCGAGCGCTGCAACGCATTTACAAACCGCGCCACGGCTGCGTAGTCGCCGCTCACCGTCGCGTCGATGCTTTCTTCAGTGACGCCATGTTCCGAAAGTTCCTTCGAATTATTAGACTTAAAGGAAAAGCCCTCAACCCGCAAGCCGGCTTTCTTCGCGATATCGTCAAGTTCGGCGGCCATCGAGGACGACCCCGCGCTCTCCGGGGGCAGCGAGTGCTCGAATTTGTCGCAGTCGCTTTTCGTCTGCGGCATTGCATCCTTGATTTTTTGCGCCGATTGGATGTTATCTCGCAGCAATTCCAAACGGATGCTTATGGCGTCGAACTGTTTGGGTGATGTGTAGGGCGCGGAAGCGAGTTGCCAACTGTAGACGCCCAAAGCGATATCCGCGGCGATGAGTAAACCCAGCACCGTGAGAATGGCGCGCCTTCTACCTGTAAAACGTTCCTGCGTCATGTCCTCGCGTACTCCGCCGTTAACTCAAACACGATCGGGTCGGTGTTCGAATTGTTCGCCGAATTGTGCACCGTCAGAAGATTGACATGCGTAAATGAGCCGGACTCCTCAAGCGCCCTGATGAATTTCAGCTCGGCTTCATCGCTAGTGGCGCCGATGGTGAATTTCAACTGAATCACGCCTTTCTCCTGCTTGGGCTCGACGCTGACCACGCGCGCTCCCCCCGGAACGATCTTTTCCAGGTCCATGAACATGCGCGTCCAGTTGAAGCTGCGGGCGTCAATCAGGCCGTTGATGAACGCCGCGCGGTCGCTCAAATTGTGATTTTCCGGGAGGTTAAAGAACCGCTCGAGAGTTGCACGCTGCGCGTCTAATTCTGCCACTTGTTTCTCGATACTCTCGTACTTCGCACGCATTTCAGCGTTCGCTTCGCGCGCCTGATAAACGTGCCAGCCTAATCCGGCGAAGACCGCGGCCGCGGCAATCCCAAGAATGGTCGAACCGGCAAGAAATTTTCGCTGTGCTTGCAGCGGCTTGGTTGCGAGATTGAGGCGTGCTTTCATCGTGATGAAACTTTGCTCCGCTAGAATTCGGGAACGGCCACACTAGTTGCGGTGCATCCTCCAACCGATCAGACCGTCGAGTTCCCGTTCGGCGAGAGGGCGCGCATCCGCCGAAACGTGGCCGGCGGAAATTGCCGAGTGCACGAGCGAGCGCACTTCGCAGTGAAACTCCTCCTCGAGCGCGGGAACAAATTCCGGAAGCCGCGCTCCCAGGCCCGAGACGCGCACGGACTGAATGCCTTCCTGCCAGGTGTCCTGGTAGTACGCTGCGACCGGGAAAATGTCTTCGAGCAGCATGTGCGGAGTGAGCGCGGCTCCGCGCGCTGGCAATTCCGTGCACCGGTAGCCGCAAAGAACGCCCTCACGAACAATAACCGTGGTAAGTGCTGCGCCGGAAACCCGTGCCAGAAGTGTGGGCCGCGCGCCTTCAAGCAACGCGACCGCCGCGAGCGATGAACTGAGCACCACGCCCGGATGCAGCCCCACGCCTTCCACCAGCGCTTCGTACTCACGAATAATCCGCTGCCGCGCGAGCGCCGTGAGAATGTCTACGCCTGCCTCGCGCGGAGGCTGCCTCATGTAGGAAATAACCGTCTCGTCGACCTCGAACGGTACGCTTTTTTTCAGCTTCCAGCGCAACATGGGCTCGGCTTCCTGCGCCGAGCGCGGAAATTCGTCGAAATGCTGCACGAACACGCGGATGACCGGATCCGGCAAAATCAGCGCCGCGCTTTCATCCTTCGCATTGAGCCGGTTGCAAACGCTGGTGACCGCGCCCTTCACCGCAACTGGATCTACAATGTTGGTTTCAACGGCAGATGGGACCAAGGCCCCGGCCGGCAGCGTCTCGACGGCGTATGCGTCCAGGCCGCCGCTCCTGCTCCATCGTGCACCCGAGATAGTGTCCAGCGAAATCTCGATCGCCAGCGGCGGATGCGGTGTAGCGTCCAGCCAGCGCGCCATTCGGCGCACAAGACTGCTCTTATACACACCTTTGTGAAATGTTGCGGCGCTACTCAACGAAAGTCACCTTGTTGATTTCCTTGACGGTGGTGATCCCTGCGCGAATCTTCGCCAACCCGCTCTCGCGCAGCGTAATCATCCCCTCTTCCCTTGCGACCCGCTTGATCTCAGAAGTCGGCCGGCGGTCCACGATCATTTCGCGGATACGATCCGTCAGGTCCAGCAACTCGCAAATCGCCGTGCGGCCGTGATAACCCGTGCCGGAACACTCGAGGCAACCAACGCCTTCGGAAAGCACGACGGAGCCCCACTCCGCCGAATCAAGGCCCGCCTCTTTCAATTCGGCAGTCGTGTAATTCTTGGGGCGCTTGCAGTTCGGACAAATGACGCGAACCAGGCGCTGCGCCATGATGCAATTCAAAGCAGAAACGAAATTGTACGGCTCGACGCCCATGTTGATGAAACGGCCGATCACGTCCGTGACGTTGTTCGCGTGAACCGTGGTGAACACGAGGTGACCTGTCAACGCTGACTGAATGGCAATTTGCGCCGTTTCCTGGTCGCGGATTTCGCCGACCATGATCTTGTCGGGGTCGTGGCGCAGAATCGAACGCAAGCCGCGTGCGAACGTCAGCCCTTTCTTCTCGTTCACCGGAATCTGCGTGATTCCGCGAACCTGGTATTCGACAGGATCCTCGATCGTAACGATTTTGTCTTCATCGGTCTTGATTTCGTTAATCGCCGCGTAGAGCGTGGTGGTCTTGCCCGATCCGGTCGGCCCCGTGACCAGCACCATCCCGTACGGCTCGCGGATGTAACGGCGAAAGCGGCGCACTTCCATATCAGAGAACCCCACGACGTCCAGGCTCAACTGCGCAAATTTCTCGGAAAGTGTCTCTTTGTCGAGCACGCGCAACACCGCGTCCTCGCCATGGCTGGCAGGCATGATGGATACGCGCAGATCGATGTATCGACCTTTGTACTTCACACGGAAACGCCCGTCTTGCGGGATGCGTCGCTCTGCAATGTCTAGTTCGCTGAGGACCTTGATACGGGAGAGCACGGTCTGGTGCCACTCTTTCGCGATCGGCTGCATGGCGTGTTGCAGCACGCCGTCAATGCGGTACTTGACGGCTACTTCGGCGTCGCGCGCTTCGATGTGGATGTCACTCGCGCGGCGTTCCAGCGCCGTGAATATGATTGTTTCAACCAGCCGAACCACCGGACTGACGGCTGTGTCGCGCGTCAGCCGGTCCCCGGAAATCGTCTCTTCGCTCTCTTCCTCTTCCTTTGAGACTTGCAGCGTGAACGCCTCGGTAGCTTGCTCGAGGACGCGCTGCGACTGCTCGGTGCGCTTCAACAAATCGCTGATTTGCTTGGCTGTTGCGACTTTGATAGCCAGTTTTTTCCCAAGCAGTAGCGGGAGCTCATCGCTAAGCAGCACCTGGCTCGGATCGGCGACGGCTATCGAAAGCGAATTGTTGTGCACTTCCAGCGGCACGAAGTTGTAGCGAAACATCAGATCCGCGGGGATGGTGCGAAAAAGCTCGGGATCGATGTGCTGTTCGCTCAGGTCAATGAACGCGCACCGGTAGCGCTGCGCGAGCTTCTGCGCTGTTGCACGCTCGAGCAGCACATCGGCGTTCTCGCCTGGGTTAATGTTGTGTTCCTGCGTTGCCATGGTTCTCGAATCTACTTAATCGCTCCGCTGGACAGCGAGAACGAAAAGATGGGCAGATATAGCGAAATCAAAATAAAGGCCACCAGCAATCCCATGAAAATCAGAATAATGGGCTCGATCAACGCCACCATCGCGCCCAGCCGGATGCTCACCTCTTCCTCGTAGAATTCCGCGACGCTCGTAAGCATGGGCGCAAGCGCGCCGCTGGACTCGCCGACTTCGATCATATCCAGAGCCAATTCGGGCATCACTCCGCGCGTCGCCAATGCGCTGTGCAGCGATTCCCCCTCGCGAACCATCTGCGTGGCCTGGTTGACCGTGGACCGCAGTAGCCTGCTGCTGATGGCGTCAGAGGCCGTTTGCAATCCCGCCACCAACGGCGTGCCGCCCGTCAGCAACGTCGCCAGCGTGCGCGAAAACTGCGCGGTTTGAAACTTCAGCAAGGTATCGCCAATCACGGGAAGACGAAATTTCAGGCGATCGAATGCCGTTCCGCCTTCTTCCGTCCGCGACCACAGGTAAAGTCCGAACGCCGCCAAAAACAGTGCGCCGATAATCCCCGTAATGATGTAGCGGTAGTCTACAGTCAACGCCACGAGGAATTGCGTCGGCCCCGGCAATTCCACACCCAGATCGCGGTACAAGAGCGCAAACTTCGGAATCACGAACGTGACGAGGTACGTAACGATAATGGAGGCCACGCTGACCAACAGTATCGGATACACCAGGGTCGCGAGAATCTTCTTCTTAACACCAGTGCTCACGCGCTGGTACGCGATGTAATATTCCAGGACGCCGGAAAGGTTGCCGCTTTTTTCTCCCGCCAAAAGCGCCGTCGTATAAACCTTCGAAAAGACTCCGGCTTCCGTCGCGGCTTCCGAAAGCGACTTCCCTTCGCGCACCCGGTCGCGCACTTGTCCAAGAATCGGCCGCAGTTTTGGAGACGTGGCGCGGTCCGCAAGCAAGTCCAGGGCGCGCAAAATCGGCAGGCCGGCTTTGATGAGCGTGTTGAATTGCTGATTGAGTATCAGGAAATCCGAGCCGCCGATCTGGCGCGTTCTTTGGCGATTCGTCAGTGCGCTCAGAAAACTGCTGCGGCTCTCCACCGAATAAACGTACAAACCCCGCTCAGCCAGTTTCTGACGCGCCTCGGCCAGCGACCCCGCAGCCTCGACGTGCGAGAAAACACGACCGTTCCCATCCGCCACGCGGCAGACAAATTCCCCCATAGAACCTCAGTTTACCTCATCTAGGTAATATGCGGTGCAGGGTCCACAGGTTGGCCGTGCCTTTTGAAACATTTCCCGGAGCGCAACAATGCATCGTTCACTGTCTTTGCGGCTTGGATGACTCGCCATTCACAATCGCCACGCCTGGCGGGACATCGAACCGAAAGAGCGACGCTGCCACGGGCGGATCAAAACGCCAATTTTCGAAGCGGAAATCGATCGAAACCCCGCCCGTTTCGCGAACAAGAACCCTGACCAGTTCGCCAGAAGCCGGCGCTACTTCCAGGTACACTGCGTCTTCTGAATTCGCGTCCTGCAGGGCGCCAGAGTCCGTCGCTTCTTTCCGCTTTCGATTATCTTCGCCGCGCTCCGCGCAATAAAGGACTACATCGCCGTCTTTAATCGGCGCCTCTGACGGTGTTGCGTGCACGCTTGCGCACACCCGCGAGAGCTTCATCTCGCCTGCAAGCAGTGCCAACGGCGTGCGCCAATCCGTACTCTGTTTCGCTGGCGCTCGCGTAACCGTGTGATCCGCGGGCACGTAAAACCACGCCATTTTTCCATCCACCAAGAAGACGTTCTTTTCAGGCGATTTGTATTCCCAGCGCATTTTGCCCGGCCGCTGGAAGTAAGCCACTCCGGCTTCTTCGCGGGCCAATTGGTCATTTTCGGAATATCTCTCGAGGAAAGTCGCCTGCAGCGTTCGCGCGCTTCTATAACGCGCCTCGAGTTTCTGGCGGACCAACTTCACGTCGCCATTGTTGGGTATCGTCGCAGCGAGCGCCGCGCAGCAAACCACAAACTTCGGGAGCATTCTCGCATTTTACCAAGCCAGGGAAATGCGGCAAAGCGTTGGCCATCGCAATCGATTCGTCCGGAAATGCAAAAGAGCACAAGCGGATTGCCTGTGCTCTCATGGCTGGACCTGGTCGTGTTTGCCGTCTATTGAATCGGGTTACTCGCCGCCGTGCATCCTGCTCCGCTGGGATCAAATCTAATCGTGCTCGTTTGGTCAGTGCAGAACATGCGTTGGCCAGAAAGGCCCACGCTGATGGGCGTTCCCGTGAGGAAATATGCAGCCGAAGGCATATTACCATCTCCGGCCCACACAAACGTATACCCCGCCTTCGTTCCGCCGGACAGAACCGTATCCAGCAAGCACGCTGTGGCAGGCGACGCTGTACACGGATTTGCGCCGCCTAGGTTCGCAAGCGTGGCCGGAAACCCGTCTTGCGGATATGTGCTGGAATACGTGACCGCTGCTGTATTCACCGCGCGTAGCGACTCGGCAGCCGAAGCTTCATTCGCGGCCATTCGGGAACGCAAATAGTTCGGAACCGCAATAGCTGCCATGATCAAGATAATCGCAACGACGATCAACAACTCGATCAGGGAGAACCCATTCTTTTGTCGTTTCATAAGAATCGCTCGGTTTTCTTCGAGACTCATGCTGCTTCGACTTCCTAATCCTGCAGAGTATCATGCACTTCGACGGCCAATTCAGTACCTTTAGTACCCTCGTTAGAAGCTTGTTTTCAGTGACTTAGCCGCTTTGTGCACACGCCAGACTTCTGGAATCCCACAAAAGTGGCAAAAAAAGTCCGCCGCTTAAATCCGTGACCAAAATTGCTTGCGGAGTTCATCCCGGGTGGTGTTGAAGGGAAGGCCGCATGAATGCGCACGGCGTCGCAAAAAAAAGCACGGGACCGAAGTCCCGTGCTCTTCGATTCTTCTCGACCGGTTTCCCGGCCGAATTGCAGTCTTACTGGAGCGGTGCGCTCGAAGCCACCAGGCAAGCCGCGCCCGTGGGATCGTAGCGGATCACACCAGATTGATCGGAGCAGAACTGCCGCTGGCCAGTCGTGCCTACCGTCACCGGCGTGCCCTTAACCGTGTAGCCAACGGACGGGGTGTTGCCGTCGCCAGCCCAAGTAAAGGTGTAGCCGCTCTTCGTGCCCGTTGCAAGAACGTTGTCGATCAAGCACGAAGCAGCCTGCGTCGCACCGGCGCAAACCGCGCCACCAGGTCCCAGGTTAGCCAGCGTTGCCGGATAGCCTGCGTTGGGATAGGTGGAAGAGTACGTCACTGCGGAGGTGTTGAGGGTACGAATAGAACCCACGGCCGAAGCCTCGTTAGCCGCCATACGCGAGCGGAGGAGGTTCGGAATAGCAATCGCCGCGATGATCAGAATGATCGCCACGACGATCAGCAACTCGATAAGAGAGAAACCCTTCTGCTTCTTCATGCTGTCTCCTTGAGAGATTGACTGTCTTTGGTGCCAGAGCACGTGCATCAATGCTGCAAGGCACTGGCCAATCCCTCGACAATCTTGTCTCTGTTCACAGTCAACTTAAGTTTATTTGTATCAATAACTTACGATCGACCTGACCCATATCACGCCTAACGCGAGGCCCATCGAACCCTCGGAAAGCTGCTGATCTGACGTTTTTTGTCAGAACCCTCAGTCGGAAAGGGTCTCTTCGCATTTCGTCCGTACTTACCCCAGAATGTTCTGTCTGCGCCAACACACCTTACGTCGGGCGGAATCCAAGTGCGTCGCGATTCGCCAGCTGGTGCCCTGATCGAGGTCGCTGGGCACTCCAATGGCTACGCAAAATCCCGGGTATCAAACCGCAGAGATTCGGTTATTCGGGAGCACGAGCAAAAACCAAAAGAGCACGGGACCGAGGTCCCGTGCTCTTTCGATTCTTTTCGACCGGTTGCCCGGCCGAATTGCAGTCTTATTGGAGCGGTGCGCTCGAAGCCACCAGGCAAGCCGCGCCCGTGGGATCGTAGCGGATCACACCAGATTGATCGGAGCAGAACTGGCGCTGGCCAGTCGTGCCGACCGTCACCGGCGTGCCGGTCACCGTGTAGCCGACCGACGGAGTGTTGCCGTCCCCGGCCCAAACGAAGGTGTAGCCGCTCTTCGTGCCCGCAGCTAGAACGTTGTCGATCAAGCACGAAGCAGCCTGCGTCGCACCGGCGCAAACCGCGCCACCAGGTCCCAGGTTAGCCAGCGTTGCCGGATAGCCTGCGTTGGGATAGGTGGAAGAGTACGTCACCGCGGAGGTGTTGAGGGTACGAATAGAACCCACGGCCGAAGCCTCGTTAGCCGCCATACGCGAGCGGAGGAGGTTCGGAATAGCAATCGCCGCGATGATCAGAATGATCGCCACGACGATCAGCAACTCGATAAGAGAGAAACCCTTCTGCTTCTTCATGCCATCTCCTTGAAAATTTGAAATCACTCGATGCTACATATCCACTGTGAATCGAGCACGGGTGGGGCCATACGCAGCTTCCGTGCTCTTGCGTCAACATGCCGCTAAGCCTATATGCTTCAACTAGATACCGAGACGCGAGATTGCGTGCTTTCAATCCGCCAGACTTTTCTCGTCGCCAAAATTTGGCGGGGCGACACATTTTGTCTCTCGGAATCCGATTTACACGTCAGACATTATGTTTTTTTGCGTAGTGCCGAAACGAACGGTAGGAAATGTGGAGTAGCTCGGCGGCTTTGGTTCGAACCCCGTTTGCCTTCTCCAATGCTGCTTGGAGAAACCGTCGTTCTGTATCGCCTATTTCTAGCTCGAAATCCACACCTTCACTTGGAAATGACATCGTCGCCACGCCGGGCGTGGAGGATCCCGCCGGGGTTGCGCCCCCTGCCATCCGATCTGGAAGGACGCGGAGAGAAATGGCGTTTCCGGTCTCGAGCGCGACGGCTCGTTCCATGGTGTTCTCGAGTTCGCGAACGTTTCCTGGCCAATCGTAAGCCTCGAGACGACTGACAGCTTCCGGTAAGATCCCTTCGATCGGTTTCTCCATGGATTTCCGAAAAGTTTCAAGGAAGTGACGCGCTAGAAGAGGGATATCCTCGCGGCGCTCGCGCAACGCCGGAAGCTGAATAGGAATGACGCTCAACCTGTAGTACAGATCCTCACGGAACCGGCCTTCCGCAATTTCCTTTTCAAAATCCTTGTTGGTGGCCGCGATAATGCGAACGTCTACGTCGATCTCTTCGGTACTGCCGACTGGCCGCACCTTGCCTTCCTGAAGTACGCGGTAGAGTTTCACCTGCATGGTCAAACTCATGTTCCCGATTTCATCCATGAAGAGCGTTCCGCCGTGCGCTGCCCGAAAGAGCCCCTCGCGGTTTTCAGTGGCGCCCGTAAACGCGCCTTTTACGTATCCGAAAAGCTCCGATTCGAGAAGCGTCTCCGGAAAAGCGCCGCAGTTAATAGTGATGAACGGCGCTTGGGCGCGGGCGCTGTTTTCGTGAATCGCGCGTGCTACAAGTTCTTTTCCCGTGCCGCTCTCGCCCGTAATGAGCACACGGCTGGATTGCGGCGCAACAGTTTGAATCAAATCGAAGATCGCGCGCATTTTGGGGCTTTGTCCGATGATATTGTCGAGTCCCGTTAATCGGCGGAGTTCGCGGCGTAGGTAACCGGCTTCTTTCTTCCACTTCAGCGATTCGGCTACTTCGCGGACCGCACGCCGCAGTTGATCCACCAGTTCGTGATCCTTGATTACGTAGCGGTCGGCACCCGAATTGATCGCCGCGATCGCGGTTTCTACGGTGGGCACGCCCGTAATTAGCAGGAAAAACGAGTTGGGAGAAATTTCTTTCGTAAACTTCAACAGATCCACGCCGGTCGCGCCTGGCATGCGTACGTCGGAAATGACAATGTCAAAAATCTGCGACTCGAGCTTCCGCTTTGCGGCGTCAACGTTGTGCGCCACTTCCACGCGGTAACCTTCCTTGCGAAAAGTAATTTCGAGAAGTTCGCAAATGGAGCGCTCGTCATCCACCACGAGGATGTGCACCAGTTCGTTTTGTGTTTCCCTCGTGACGGTCTTCGTTCCTTGCATAGATCCTCACGCCGTGCGCGGCAGCTCGACGATAAATTCCGAGCCGCGGTCTTTTTCCGAGATCACACTGATTCTCCCGCTATGCGCCTGCACAATCTGATACACGATAGATAGTCCCAGGCCCGTGCCGCCCTCAAAGCCAGATTGCAACGGCTCGAATATTTTTGCCCGCTGTTTCGGATCCAAGCCGATGCCGGTATCGCGGAACGCGATACGCAACCAGAACGGCAGCCTGTCGATCGCTACAGTAAGCGTCCCGCCACCGGGCATGGCGCGGAGAGCGTTGTCGCATAAATTCCAGAAAACCTGCTTGATCTTGTTCTTGTCTACGCGTGCGCGGATTTCGGCACCATTGAATGCGCGCACCACATGATACTTGTTCTCGACTTCCGGCTTCTTTTCCAGAAGCACGAGCGTCTCGTCGAGCAACCCGCGAAGGTCGGCCTCTTGAAAATCGTACGTTTTTTCCCGGGAATAATTCAGAAAGTCTGTAATGATGTTGTTCAGGCGCTCGGACTCGCGGCTGACGATGTTGACGAGGTGCTTTTCATCCTCTTCAAGCGGCACGAGCCGCGCGAGTTCCTTCACGGCTCCCGCCATTGCCGTCAGCGGCTGGCGAATTTCGTGCGCGATTGCTGCTGACAGCCTGCCCAGCGCGGCCATGCGTTCTTTTGTCGCAACTTCCTGTTCCAGCCTGCGCAATTCAGTGAGGTCCTGAAAATTAAACACGTATCCGCTGCGTGTGGAGTTGCGCGAACGCAACGGTGAAACGGAAATCCCAAGAAATCTCTGCTCGCCGTCAGGCGCGCGGTAGTCGATCTCTCGTCGCACGACCGGCCGGTCATTCGCACTCTTGAGTCCTGGCAGCCAGAAGTCCTGTTCGACCTCTGGCAACTTGCGGCCGCGCAGTTCGGAAAAGGGGCATCCGAGGATCTCTTCACCGGTGCGGTTCAGGAGCAGAATCGTTCCATCCAAGTCGGTAGTCAAGAGTCCACCGCGCATCGAATGGATAATGTCTTCGGTGAAATCCTGCAACTCGAGCAGTTCCTCGCGCTTTTCCTCAAGTTCAATGCCTTTGCGCCGCAAGGACTGCGCGAGAAGACTGGCGAGATACGCGACTGCCAAAAACGCTGCAAAATTGAAGAAGAACCAGGCGCGTAGCCGCTCTGGCGGCGGCTCGATCAAGAAGGTGCGCGGGATGCGCCCTTCGTATGCTAAGAGCGTCATGCCCCCGATGATTGACAGGCAGACTCCGGTCGCGACGTATGCGATATACCGTGAAAAGAGAATGCTCGAGACAATGATGACCAGGAGGTATAGCGGAATGAAGTAGCTCTCCTGCAAGCCAGTGCTGTAAACAACTGCGGAAATCACCACGATGTCGCACGCGACTTGGAACACTCCCTGCCATGTGGTGCCGGGCGCCCACCGGACTAGCGCGACGTGCAGTAGCCCTAGTATTCCCCACACAAAAAACAACGGCAGTACACTTTGGTTCGTGCTGGCCGCTGGAAGGTATTGCGGCCAGATGAGGTTAACGCCGATGACGAGCAGAATCGTCAGCAGGCGGACACGAGTCAGCCACGCCAACCACTCTCGAGTTGTGACGCCCTTGTCCATGGCAGTTTGCGCTGCAAATCCTTGCGTTTCCGCGGTATTCCCTAGTTTAGACAGAAATGGCGAAGAACTGGGAGTTCCCTCCCGGCCCTTCGCCAATTCGATAACGACCGCAGTAAGGTGGCGACTAGTGCATGTCGCTCAGCTTGCCGATCAAGGAGAACAACGGCAAGTACATCGAAATGACTACGCCGCCGACGACCAAGCCGAGGAATACGATCATGATCGGTTCCAACGCCGTCAAAAGGTCTTTTACCGCCGCGTCCACTTCTTCTTCGTAGAAGTCGGCGATCTTCTGCAGCATGGCATCCATCGCGCCGGTCTGTTCGCCGACGCTTATCATCTGCGTGACCATGCCGGGGAAAACTTCCGAATCCTTGAGCGGTTCAGTGAGCGATTTACCTTCTTCAAGGGCCTTGCGAACCTGCTGGAGCGCTTTTTCAACGACGGCGTTTCCGGCGGTTCTGGCGGTAATATCGAGGCCTTCGAGGATCGGCACGCCGCTCGCGATGAGCGTTCCAAGTGTTCGCGTGAAGCGCGCCACCGCGATCTTGCGCATCAAGATGCCGATTACCGGCAATTTCAGAATCACGGTATCCAGCGCAAACCGGCCTTGCGCCGTGCCATACCACACTTTGATTCCGAACAGGATGCCGACCACCGCGACGAGGAGGAGCAGTCCGAAGTAGCTCCCAATCAAGTTGCTCAAGCCGATGACGATCTTAGTGGGTAACGGCAGGTCGACGCCCAAGCCCGCGAACAACGTCGCGAAGATCGGGACGACCTTCCACAGTAGGAGGATGATAACGCTGACTGCTACCGTCAACACGCCGACGGGATAAACGAGCGCGGACTTGACTGCCCGCTGCAGCTTAACGTTCTTTTCAATGTAGGAAGATAGACGCTGAAGAATGGTGTCGAGAATACCGCCCGTCTCACCGGCTTCCACCATGTTCACGTACAGTGAGTCGAACACCTTGGGAAACTGGCGCATGGCCGCCGAGAGTGTCGTGCCACCTTCCACCGAAGCGCGCGTTCCCACCAGGACCTTTTGAAACGTCTTGTTCTCCTGCTGACTGGCAAGGATTTCAAGACACTGCACCAGCGGCAAACCGGAGTCGATCATCACCGAGAATTGCCGGGTGAAAATGGCCAATTCCTTGGCTTTCACGCCCGCGCCGAACGTGGGGAGGTTAAATTCCTTCCCCTTCTCGGACATTTTCGTCGGCGTGATCTGCTGGCGCCGCAAAATGTTCTGCAGTTCCGCCTTGCTGCCTGCTGTGAGTTCGCCGCTCACGCTGCCTCCGGAACGATTCGTTCCGCGATATGTAAAGACCGGCATATTATTTCCTCCTAGGCTCCTCTCAGAACGTTTCGGGGCTCAACGCCCCTGAATCTCTATCGCTTCTGCGCAACCGGCGATTTCGCTCCGCCGCCGGCAGGGGCTGCCACTCCACGATTAATCATGTCTTGCAGTTCGTCCGGATTCGATGAGCGCGTCAAAGCCATGTCCAGCGTAATGGTTTTTGCAAAGTACGCACTCGCCAGCCCCTGGTTAAAAGTCTGCATCCCCGTTTGGCCGGTGCCCGTCTGCATCGCCGAATAAATCTGGTGAATCTTATCCTCACGGATCAGGTTGCGGATCGCCGGCGTGGGAATCAGGACTTCCATAATCATCGCGCGGCCACGGCTGTCCGCTCGCGGCAAGAGCGCCTGGCACAGAATTCCTTCCAATACCATGGAAAGCTGCGCGCGGATTTGCGGTTGCTGGTGCGCAGGAAACACGTCGATAATGCGGTTGATGGTAGACGCCGCGGAATTCGTGTGCAGTGTGGCGAAGGTCAAGTGGCCGGTTTCCGCGATGCGCAGCGCGGACTCAATCGTTTCCAGGTCGCGCATTTCGCCGATAAGCACCACGTCCGGGTCTTCACGAAGGGCGGCGCGCAGCGAATTTGCGAAGGAGTGCGTGTCGGCATGGACTTCCCGTTGGTTCACCAGGCATTTCTTGTGATTGTGCAGGAACTCGATGGGATCTTCGATGGTAATCATGTGCTCTTCGCGCTCGGCGTTGATCTTATCGAGCATGGCGGCGAGCGTCGTCGATTTCCCCGAGCCTGTCGGGCCGGTAACCAGCACTAAGCCTCGCGGCTTATCGCACAGTCCCTTTACCACAAGGGGCAGACCCAGCGCATCAAAGCCTTTAATCTCCCAGGGAATGGTACGAAAGACCGCTCCCACCGCCCCGCGCTGATTGAATACGTTGCCGCGGAAGCGCGCCAGGTTCTTCAAGCCAAACGAAAAATCCAGTTCCAGATTCTCTTCGAAGCGGTGCTTCTGCGCGTCGGTAAGCACGCTGTAGGCGAGCGACTTGGTGTCGGCGGCGGTCAGCGGCGGCATGTCCAGGGCCCGCAAGCGGCCGTGCACGCGAACGCGCGGTGCGCTGTTCGTCGTAATGTGCAAATCGCTTCCACCCATCTCGATCATTTTCTTGAGCAACTCGCTCAGCGTAATCCCGGCCATCGCCTCACCTTTTCCTAGAGCACCGTCTCGCGCAGGACTTCCTCCAACGTCGTCTGTCCCAGTGCTACTTTGACTAATCCGCTTCGCCGCAACGTGATCATCCCCTGTTCGATAGCCTTTTTCTTGAGTTCCAGCGCCGAGGCACCGACAAGAATCAATTCGCGCAGCTCGTCATTGACTTCCATTACTTCGTACAAACCCGTCCGTCCTTTATATCCTCCCTTATTGCAGGTAGAGCACCCCTTCCCGTGGTAAATCTTAGTCGTCTTCACTTCGTCAGGGGAATATCCGGCGTCAATCAACGCCTGTTCCGGAATCTCCAACTCTTCCTTGCAATTTGCACAGACGCGCCGCACCAAGCGTTGCGCGCAGATCAGGTTCACCGAAGTCGCCACCAGGAAGGGCTCAATACCCATATTCATCAGGCGGCTGATGGTTGATGGCGCGTCGTTGGTGTGCAGTGTGGAAAGTACCAAGTGGCCCGTGAGCGCGGCTTTCACCGCAATTTCCGCGGTTTCGAAGTCGCGGATTTCGCCGACCAGAATGATGTTCGGGTCTTGCCGCAGGAAAGCGCGCAGCGCCGCCGCGAAGTTCAACCCGATCTGATCCTTCATCTGCACCTGGTTGATGCCCGACAACTGGAACTCGACGGGGTCTTCCGCGGTCATGATGTTGGTGTCCACCGTATTCAGGCGCGCTACCGACGAGTACAACGTGTTGGTTTTGCCCGACCCGGTCGGACCTGTCACCAGCACCATCCCGTACGGCTTCAAGATGTTCCGTTCGAATTTCTTTAGCGACTCCTGCTCAAAGCCCAGCTTAGTCATGTCGAGCCGCAGGTTTTCCTTGTCGAGCAACCGCAGCACGATCTTTTCTCCATACAGCGTCGGCACCGTCGAAACGCGGAAGTCGAGCTCTTTCTTTTTGCCCTCGGACTTGTACTTGATCATGATGCGGCCGTCTTGCGGCAAACGCTTTTCGGCAATATCCAGCTTGGCCATGATCTTCAGGCGGCTGGTCATAGCATCTTTCAAGCGCAGCGGCGGTGTCATTACCGTCTGCAACTGCCCGTCAATGCGGAACCGCACGCGCATTTCGAGCTCGTACGGCTCGATGTGAATGTCGCTCGCGCCACGCTTGACCGAGTCCGTCAGAATGAGGTTCACCAGCTTGATGATGGGCGCTTCTTCGGCGGCCTTTTCCAACGAAGCCGCGTCCAGCTCTTCTTCTTCGGCGGCCAACTCCAGTTCCTGGTCTTCCTCGACCAGGTCTTTCATCATCTTGCTGATCTCTTCCGAGTTGGTGTCCGAGCCGCCATAAAACCGCGAGATGGCTTCGCCGATGGCCGACTCCGACGCCACCACCGGCTCGACGTTGAACCCGGTCATGAACTTGATGTCGTCCATCGCGAACACGTTCGTCGGGTCGGTCATCGCAATCGTCAACACCGAGCCGACACGCGAAAGCGGAATGACTTGATACCGCAGCGCTGTATCTTGCGGGATGAGCTTTATGACGTTCGGATCGATTTCGTAGTATTTAAGATTGATGGACGGAACGCCGTACTGCCGGGACAGCACACCCGTAATGTCGTCGTCGGTAATAAAGCCCATTTTCGTCAGGCAGCTTCCCAGCTTGCCGCCATTAGAACGCTGGAATTCCAGCGCCTTCTGGAGCTGATCCTGAGTAATCAGGCTTTCTTTGATTAATATCTCGCCCAAACGGACGGACATCCGCAGCACTCCGTGACGGGTCTGCACCCAACCGTCAACATAACAAATGGCGGCTGCGAAGGTGCGTGGAAAATGTGCGCTCGTTCTGAAATGGCTAACCCCTGTACGCTTGGTCAGGTTCTTTCGCACGCGGTACAGGTGGAATTCTTGACTTGCCTTTGCGCCGTCGCTATCGTGCGAATAGGCTGAAATCAGGCGAAGTCGGACGAACCTTCATCGCATGTACACCAGGCTTACCAAAATGGGACGCTGCGGGCGGCGTGACGCGGATTGCGAGCATGGCCGGAGGCTCGCTCTCGCAGATTCGTACCAAGTCGAGGGACATCAAGACCTCATTTCCCGGTTTCCGTCCGCGCCCACATCCAACGAAACGCTGCCTCTTGCGGGACTTATTGAGGCTAATCCATGAGCCGGCTTGGCTCCAAGCAGCGCTGGAGCGTTGCCATCGGCGGCCTCCTGCTCACTTTGCTCCTCGCGGCCGTGTTTACCTTCGGCTCCCTCGACGTACCTTTCGAACCCAAAAGCTGGCGCACATTAATGCCGCTTTATGCGGTCTCGAGTTTCGTCACGGCTGCTCTCCTTATCTTTCTCCTCATCCTCGGCCGCACCATCCTTCGCCTCTGGGCCGAATCCAGCCGCGAACAACTCGGGGCGCGCTTCAAATCGAAGATGGTCGTTGGCGCGATGGCCATCTCTCTCTTGCCGATCATCTTCATGTTTATCGTGAGCTATTCGCTGATCAACCGCACCCTGCTAAAGTGGTTTCCTCGCCCGCTCGAGATTGTCTCTGAAAAGACTCAGGAGATAATCAATGACGTCGGCCGTACGCAAATTCCACGCCTACGCCGCCTCGCTCTCCAGGTCCAGCAAGACCCATCGCGTGCAGACTCCGACAAACTTCAGCACGCGTTCGCAAGCGGCGCGGACGCCGTGTGGATACTCGACCGCAATGGCGATCCCATGCGCGGCGGCGTTGTCTGCGATAACCAATCCGAGGAGCGTAAGCCGCCGATTTGTGCCCAGCCTGGCGTCATTGGAAAGCCGGTGCGGACATTCCCCTCGGGTATTGAAGTCTGGGAAGCCGCCGGCAAAAATTACTTTGCCGTCCGCGTCCCTTTCGCGCAGGGCAACCAAGTCAGCGGATACACCGTCGCGGCCTATCGCACCAGTCCGGACTTCTTAAGCCGTATCAATGAAATTGAAGATAACACTAGGGAATACAATCAGGAAAAGCAGGATTTGCGCGCACTCAAGACGCAACTCCTGCTTATTTTGCTTCTCTTCACCGTGCTGCTCTTCTCGTCTGTGATGTGGGTCGCCCTGTTCCTCGCGAAGCAGGTCACCGTTCCCATCCAGGCCCTCGCGGAAGGTACACGCGAGGTATCGGCCGGCAATTTTGAGTATCAAGTGCCCGAGCAAGCGCAGGACGAGCTTGGCGTTCTCGTCCGTTCCTTTAACGCCATGACCACGCAATTGCGCGACAACCGCTCGCAAATCGATCAGTTCACAAAAAACCTCCAGCAGGCTGTCCAGGAGCTTGAGCGCCGCCGTCAATTAATGGAAACAGTGCTCGAAAACATTCCCACCGGCGTGATTTCGCTCGATGGAAATGGCGCAATTCTTCGCGCCAACACCGCGGTGACGCGGATGTTCGGCGGCGCCGCGCGCAATCCGCAATCTCTCGATGCCTTGCTCGGGCCGGATGCCGCCCGCATGCTCCAACTTCTCATGCGGCGCTCGCTGCGTATGGGTGTTGTGTCTCGCGAAATCGAAACGGTCGTCGCCGGCCGCGTCACTCACTTGGCGGTCACCGCCAGTTCGCTCGGCCCGCGCCGCGCCAATTCCGGCTATGTCCTGGTGCTTGATGACCTGACGGAAATGCTCCGCGCACAAAAGTCCGCGGCCTGGCAGGAAGTGGCTCGCCGCATCGCGCACGAAATCAAGAACCCCCTGACGCCCATTCAACTGTCTGCGCAACGCTTGTCCCGCTTTCTGGATAAACGCGACTCCCGCGACGGCGCCAATGCGCGCGACACCGAACTCACAAATCTTGTACAGGAATGCTCTCGCCTCATCGAACGCGAAGTCTCTACGCTCGCCGCTCTCGTCAATGAATTTTCCCAGTTCGTGCGCTTCCCCATCGCGAAGCTGGCGCCCACGAACCCCAATACCATCGTCAATGAAGCGCTGGCGGTTTTCTCTGGCCGGCTCGACGGCATCTCCTTAAAAGCCACTCTCGCCGACAACTTGCCCTCCGTTCGCGCCGATGGCGGACTTTTGCGCAGCGTCGTCGTGAATCTCATTGACAACGCCGCCGAGGCCCTCGAAAACTGCACGCTTCGCGAAATTCTCGTCTCCACGCGTGCCCACACCGAAGCCGACACCATCGAGATCTCTGTCTCCGACACCGGCCACGGCATTTCTCCGGAAGACAAAGACAAGCTCTTCCTGCCTCACTTTTCAACAAAAGACCGCGGCACCGGCCTCGGTCTCGCCATCGCCGCACGCATCGTTGCGGAACACGCCGGCCGCATCCACGTCGAGGACAATCATCCCGTCGGCTCGCGCTTCCTCATCGAACTGCCTGCCGCCGATATGACTGCTTCTCCGGTCGCTGACCCGGTCGGCTCGGAATCCTCGCGATGACCGTCAAACCGCATCTGCTCGTCGTCGACGACGAAGCCGGCATCCGCGAGTCACTTTCCTCGATCCTCGAAGACGAGGGCTACGAAGTCGACGCCGTAGGTTCTGCCGAAGAAGCGCTCGAGCGCGCGGCCGACGGCACGGTTGAAGTGATTCTCCTCGACGTCTGGCTTCCCGGCATGGACGGCCTCGAGGCGCTTGGCCGCCTTCAGGGCTATCCGCGACCGCCTTCGGTCATCATGATTTCCGGCCACGGGACTATTGAAACCGCCGTCCGCGCCACCAAACTCGGTGCGTTTGATTTCATCGAAAAGCCACTTTCACTCGAAAAAATCGTTGTGCTGGTGCGCAACGCCATTCAGCAGCGCCGCCTCCAGGAAGAAAATCAACTGCTTCGCAGCGAGCTCGGCCATCGCTATCAAGTCATCGGCGACAGCGTCCCGATGAAGGCGCTGCGCCAGCAGATTGCCGTCACTGCTCCCACCAACGGTCGCGTCCTCATTTACGGCGAGAGCGGCACCGGCAAGGAACTCGTTGCGCACGCGCTGCACGCCGCCAGTCTTCGCAACAAAGGTCCTTTCGTCGAAGTAAACTGCGCCGCCATTCCCGAAGAACTGATCGAGTCCGAACTTTTCGGCCACATTAAGGGCAGCTTCACCGGCGCCAGTGAAGATAAAGTCGGCAAGTTTCAGAAAGCTGACGGCGGCACGCTCTTCCTCGACGAAGTTGGCGACATGAGCCTGCGCACGCAATCGAAAGTCTTGCGCGTTCTCGAAGAACAGCGCTTCGAACCCGTCGGCTCCAGTCAGACCATCTCCGTGGACGCGCGCGTGATCGCCGCCACCAACAAAAATCTCGAGCAGGAGCTCGCTCGCGGCGCTTTCCGCCAGGACCTCTTTTACCGTTTAAACGTAATTCCCTTCTTCGTTCCCCCATTGCGCGATCGCCAGCAGGACATTCCCACTCTGGCGCGCTACTTCCTCGCGGAATTCAGCGCTGAATATGGCAAGAAGACGCGCGAGCTTAGCGACACGGCGATGGAAATCCTCATCCGCTATCCCTGGCCCGGCAATGTCCGCGAACTGCGCAATCTCGTCGAACGTCTCGTCATCGTCTGCCCGCAGGCGCGCATTGAGCCGCACCATCTTCCGCCGGAGCTTTTCCGTGGCGTCGCCGAAAGCCCGCAGCAACCCTACTCAACATTGCACGAAGCGCGCAGCGCCTACGAGCGCGAATTTATTTTGCGCAAACTCCAGGAAAATCGCTGGAACATGACGCAAACCGCCAGCGCCCTCGGCCTCGAGCGCAGCCACCTCTACCGCAAAATGAAATCCCTCGGCATCGCCGCCCCCGACTGAAGAAGCACAGCCACTCCTGCCTGTGCTTCTTTGTGACATAGACTTGGGTCTGTTCTTCCTAGTGGCGCAGACTTCAGTCTGTGCTTTGGTTACCCATGGCTTTGTCCTGCCTCAGCTCGAAATGGAGAAGGCGTTCGTCCGCTAAGATAGCGGCGCGAACGCATGAAGAAACAACAAAAGCACTACACGCCGGACGAATAGGTCTCCATCCTGAGGGGGCACTTGTTGGAACGAGTGACGATTTTGAACAGCGCCATCGGCTACATCACGCCAAAGGAAATGCTCGCCGGGTGTCAGCGAGAGCTTCAGGCCGAGCGGGATCGGAAGTTGGAAGCAGCGAGGGAAGCGCGAAAGAATCGCCGCCCGCGGCCCTCGTGACGGATGAAACGGATTACTTCCGGATTGCCGACCATCCGGGAGTCATAATGTGATAGCTCGAATGGAGCGCCCAGTGCGGCCAATTCTGCCATCGAGCGAATCGGGGATGCGATCAGGGGCTCAGCGAAGAATGCCGGGAAGCTGGAGGCGAAGAGCAACTGCCGAAGGAAGTCCGTCAATCCTACAACTGCAAGATTGTCGTGGGCATGATCGCGAGATTTTCTCATGCCAATTCGTCTGGCTTTTGCTCAGAACAGGACGCCTTGGATTTCGACTTCCAATGCTGGAGATATGAGCGAGACGACAATGTCCAAAACGGGATAGTAACCCTCCGGCTTTTGTTCTACCGTAACAAGCAAGGCGTTGAAAACTTCCAGAGATCCGAGCATTCAGCCTCGGCTGAAGAATAGGTCTAAATGCTATGACTTTCCATTTCTCAGAATTCCTGTCTGCCGCCCGGTTTCGGTTCCTTGCCCCGGCCTTATGTGTCTTAGCGCTGGCTGGCTGCGTAGGACCAACAGCAATGACTCCTCCTCCTCCCGCTGCGAGCGTGCGTTTTGGCCACGTCTTGATTGTCGTCGAGGAAAACGCCAATTTTGGCGACGTCATCGCTAATCCTGCGTTACCTTACTTAAATGGCCTCGCCAATCAGTACGGCCTCGCGACAAACTACTTCGCCAACGCGCACCCATCGATCCCAAATTACTTCGAGCTCACGACTGGACAAATTCTGACGCTTATCGACGCCTCCACACCGCACGATTTCCCCGTCTCGTCACAGAACGTGGTCCGCGAACTCCTCGCCTCCGGCAAATCCTGGAAGTCGTACGCCGAAGATATTCCGTCGGTGGGCTACACAGGCGGCGATACGGGCCGTTACGCCGTCCGCCACAACCCGCTCGCTTATCTCACCGACGTGCAAAACGATCCTGGGCAAGTGCAGAACCTCGTGCCCTTCAGTCAATTCGCTACCGATCTGAGCGCCGCCAAACTGCCTAACTTTTCCTTCATCGTCCCCAATCTTTGTGATGACGCGCACGACTGCTCGCTTGCGACCGCTGATACCTGGCTCAAGACCAACATCGATCCGCTCATTCAAAGCCCGCTGTTTCAGAACGACGGTCTGCTCATCATTGTGTTTGACGAAGCCGATACCCTCGACTTCACTTCCGGTGGCGGCCACGTCGCGGCCGTAATCGTTAGCTCGCTGGGCAAGCGCGGCTACAAGTCCATCGCCTTCTATCAACATCAAAGCGTTCTTCGCCTGACGCTCGAAGGCCTTGGCGTGACTAAGCTTCCCGGAGATGCCGCCACGGCACCAGCCATGTGGGAGTTTTTCACTACACAGTAGAATAGCGCCTCAGCTTGGTCTCAGTTTGCACATCGCCTCTGAAAAGCACGATGGATTCCCCGGCGAAGGAATCGAACCGATCCCTTCTTAGGTCGAAAAAGCTGTTGTTGAGATCGTGAACGAATCAGCGAAATAGTGTCTTGCTCATTCCCAAGCTCTTCGTTGCCCTCTGTCGCTTCATGGCGATTAAGGGTGGATGACGGGCAAACCGGAAGTTGCGACGCATGGGCACGGTGAAGCTACACTGATGTCTCCAGGCGAAACGGAAGCGGGCTCTGCGGGAACGCAACCATGCTGAGGGAAAGCCTGGTGATTGTATCGATGCCTTGAAAATCTCCGCCCGAAGGGTCGAGCCTCACTAACGGAGAGCGCCTCTTTCCATTTCAGGCTGAACCAACTCAAGCTCGCCTAGTTCTCAATCTCCTTCTCTCCCGCGCCCTCTTTCACCGCCTGGTCTCCGCCAATCGCCTCCAGTTGCGCATGCCAGTCCAATTCCCTCACCCGCTGCGGATTCTCCCGCCAATTCGGGAGCACCTTCACAAAGAGCCCCAAGTAAACTTTTGTCCCCAGCAATTCTTCCAATTCCTTCCGCGCTTCCGTCCCGATCTTTTTCAACATCGCGCCCTTTGTTCCAATCAAAATTCTTTTCTGCGTGTCACGCTCCACGTTCATCGTCGCTTCGATTCGCGTCAGCCTCGGCAACTCTTCGAATTTCTCGACCTCCACCGCCAGTGCGTACGGCACTTCGTGATACATCGCCTGAATCGCTTTCTCCCGCACAATTTCCGCCGCCAAAAAACGCTCGGGTTGATCCGTCACCTGATCTGCGGGAAAGTACGGCTCGCCCTCTGGTAGCGTCCTCAGAATTTCTTTCAATAATTCCTGGCACCCGCTTCCCTTCAGCGCGGAAATCGGCACAATTGCAGCGAACGCGAACATTTTCTGGAACGCCTCGATAAGCGGCAGCAGCTTCGGCTTCTCGACGCGATCCACCTTGTTCAGCACAAGTATCGTCTTCCCCGCGAAGCGCTTCGCCTTCTCGAACAGCAACTCATCTTTTTCCGGCATCCCGCGGCTCGCGTCCGCCATCAACAACAGCACGTCGATTCCTTCGAGCGCCGCAGCGACTTCCCGCATCATTTGCCGGCCCAACGCCGAATCCGGCGAATGCAACCCAGGCGTATCAATAAAAACGATTTGCCCTTCCGGACTCGTCACAATTCCTTGTACGCGGTTTCGCGTCGTCTGCGGCTTCGACGTCACGATCGCGATCTTTTGTCCTACCAACCGGTTCAGCAGCGTGGACTTCCCCGCATTCGGCCGGCCTACGATCGCCGCAAACCCCGACCGGAACGCGCTCTTCTTTTTTGCCGCCTTCTTCAATTTTCTTCGTTCCCTGTCTTGCGCATTTTTTAACTCGCTTCGCGATAGCCCTGCGCTCTCACTTCACAATCGGCAATTCCAGCGTGCTCGCATGCTCCGCGTCATGCAGCAGCGTCACGTGTGCCGTCTTCGCATTTTTCGCCGTCTCCTCCGCCACCACGCCCCCGCTGTTGTAATTCTTTTCCGTGTTCGGCGTGTTAACGCACTGCACAAAAAGCCGCAGGCGGCTTCCCTTCGCAATCCGCCGCGAGAAAAACGTGAAATTGTCGAACACGTATTTCTCCGGCTTCCCCGGCGTAACCAGCTTTTCCTGCCGCAGTGATTCGCGATATCTCGCGCGCATCGTCGCCGACGTCAACGCCACGGACCCGCCTCCCGGCAGAATTTCGTAAACCGTGGCTTCCAGGTCCGTGTCCGGCACATCCATCGTCAACCAAATCGTCAGCTTCAGGAATCCCGTTATCTCCGTCGCTTCCGCAAATGCATCGCTGTGATAAATCGCTCCGTTCCCAAACGTGTTCATTACCGCCCACTGTGAAGTCAGCCCGGCGTCGTCATCCGGCTCCGCGTCTCCCGGCCGCGTATCCAGCGGATCGTAAGTCCACGAATCGCTTTTGGGCCAAATGCCCGTTTGCGCCTCGAGCAATCTTCCTGAGCCAAACACACTTTCCGCTGAGCCGTAGGAGGCGAGCAGAAATCCCCCTTTCGTGTTCGCGATGGTTTCCAGGCTATCCGCGTACTTCCAGTTCTCCGCGCCCTCGCCAACCACGTAATACGCCACGCGCTTTTTCAGAAATTCCGGCTTTTTCCCGCCTTTCATCACCCAGTCGTACCACTCCGTGTGCAGCTTGTTGAGATCCAGCACGCTCGCCTCGCCAAACTTCAGTCCGTCCACTTCGCGGCGCGGCGTGCGCGTTCCTGCGTGATCCCACGGCCCGATAATCAAATAATGTTTTTCCTTCGCTTCCGGCGTGCCGTACTCCATGTGCCGCTTGTAGTACGTAAACGCGCCCGGCTGGTCCCCGTCGTAGTGTCCTGTAATCGTCAAAATCGGAACCTGCATCCGTTTGTACTGCTCCGCGTTTGGCGCCATCGCGTCGTAATACGCGTCCGGAATCGGATGCTGCACCCACTTTTCGAATACCGGCAGCGGATTCCCCACAAAACGATCGTAGTCCTTGTACGCGAGATGTTGGTCGTACGCTTCGCGCGCTCGCGCGCCCCAAAATGCCGAACTGCCGAACAGCATCGCGTTGCTGGTCGCTCCGCTCGTGAACGTCAACCACTGTTCGTCGTACGGGCCAAAAATATTGTACTGAAACGGAAAATCCACGCCTGGATGCGCCGCAGCCGCCGGAACAATCGTCGCCAGGTGCGGCGGAAATTCTTTCAACACCGTCCACTGGTCGAATCCCGCGTACGAGCCGCCCCACATCGTCACTTTTCCGTTGCAGTACGGCTGCTTCGCAAACCATTCCACCGCGTCGTATCCATCTTTCCCTTCATTCACGAACGGTTCGAACGCGCCGCCGGAATTTCCGCGCCCGCGCACATCCACCAGCGCGTACACATATCCGTGTTGCGCGAAATACATCGCCCGGTCCGTGTAGCTGTCCCCTATGTATGGCGTCAGCGTGAAAATAACCGGAAGCGGCTCTTTCTGCGCGTGCGGCTGGAACACTGTCGCGTTCAGCAACACGCCGTCACGCATCGGGATCTTCACCGCCCAACGCATGTCCGGCGTAGCTGCGTGCGCCGCTTCGGTCTGCTGCGCAGCCGCGCCAACCGCTACGCCTACACACCACGCCGCTATCAACATCAGTCGACCAGCCGTTCGAATCCCTCTCATCTCTCTCTCCCGTCGCTTCGAATCGCCAATTCGCGCACACGCATCCTATCGCGCCACATCTGGAATTCCCACTTCGCTTTTTTGAAGTTTCTCCGCTCGCTCGCCGCGCTAACGCGTCGCCTTCGCTGGCGCTGCCGCCGCAATTTTCCGGATTCTCAACCGCAGCACTTTCCTTTGGTTCGCTTCGAGCACTTCAAAGCGATATCCTTCCAGGTCCACTTTGTCGCCCGGACCCGGCACTTTCCCTGACACGTGGCTCAGCAATCCCGCAATCGTCGTCACCGTTTCGTCGGAGTTTTCGCCAAACTTCACGCTCAGCAATTCCTCCACGTCGCGGATCGCCATGCTCCCGCGCATCACCAATCCGCCGTCCGCTTCCCGCACCACGTCCGGCGCCGGAGGTTTTCCTCCGATCCATCGTTCACCAACGATCTCTTCCACCAGGTCTTCTGCTGTCGCGATTCCCGCCACGCAACCGTGCTCATCTATGATCACCGCCAGCGGCTGCCCCTTTTGCCGCATTTCACGCAGCAACTCCGACCCCGCCTTTGTCTCCGGCATGAACAGCACTGGCCGTACCAGCTCCCGTACTTTACGCTTCGGTAAATCTTGGTCCGCAATGTGCAACAAATCCTGCGCGTTCACCATTCCGACGATGTCATCGAGCGACTTCTCATATACTGGAATTCTCGAATATTTCGTTTCGATCACTTTCGCGTGCAACTCTTCGAGCGGAGCGTCCGCCGCGATGGCCACAATATCCGGCCTTGGCGTCATTACTTCGCGCACGCGCTTGTCGCTGAACTCCACTACCTGCTCGATAAGATCCGCCTGGTCCGCCGCGATGATTCCTTCCTCTTCCGCGGCATCCACCAACGCCTCGATCCGCTCTTCCGTCCGTTGCTCGGCCGTTTTCTCGGGCTCTTGCTCCGAAATTCTCGCGAGAGACTCCGCGCCCTCCAGAAAAACGCGCACCGGCCACACCAACCACATTGCCGCGCGAATTAATGGCAGTAGTGGTAATAGCCACCTTCCGGTGGTGCGGTAAAGCAGCATGTCCGGAATGAAGTGCATCGCGATCACGACTTCGAGCGACAGGAACACGCAGAACTCCACGACGGATTCCCACGTACCTGGAACGAAATAGACCACGCCGCGCGTCGTCTCCAACACCAGAAACGCCAGCCAGAAATGCCCCAGAATGCGAAACGTCCGCCCTCCGCTCTTCCGCCGGATTTTTAATTTGGGCTCGATTTCTGCTTCGAAAATTTCCAGGTGCTCGTGGATGCGCCCGGTGTTCATGCGCCCCAGTTCGCGGTAGATCAGCGTCACGTAAGAAAAAATCGGCAGGCCCACGCCAAGCATCACCACGCCCAGCGCGTAAATCCAGCTATAAGATGCCAGCGGGTTCATACCAGCCCAAACGTGCGCCGCAATTTTTGCTCAAGGCGGTCCATCTCGCCGCGGTCCGTCTCGTGGTCATACCCCAGCAAATGCAGCACGCCGTGAAGAATCAGCACTCGCAACTCATTCTCCAAGGTCCGAGCGTTCTTTTTCGCGTAACGCCGCGCCGTCGCCGGCGCTATTGCAATGTCCCCCAAATATGATTCTTCCCTCTGCGAATCTTTGCCAGGCCGCTGCTTCGCTTGGTCCGCTGCGCTTGCTTTCCGAATCCTTTTCTTCGCTGGCCACTCGCTAGTCCTGAGCGACGTGGAAGGGCCATTCGGCACTCGCGACTTTCTTGCCGGGAACGACAGTACGTCGGTTGGGCCCTGTTTCTTTCGAAATCGCTCATTCATTTGCGCGATCACGCGATCACTGACAAAGCAAATCGTAACGTCGCGATCTTCCACTCCCAACTCTTTTTGTACGCGCTGCAAAAACTCTGCAAGGGGCTTTCGCGCCAGCCGCACGCCTTTCTGCTGGTTCAAAATCATGCTTGCTGGTTTTCTCGACTCGCTTCTTTCTCCGCGGTTTCCGTTTTCGTGACGGCTTTCCCATTTCCGGCGCCGCTCGCTCCTCCACCTCGCTGTGGATGCGCCATATCGTAATCTTCGTACGCGCGAATAATCTGCTGCACCAGGTTGTGCCGCACTACATCCTTTTCGCCGAATTGCACCACGCCGATCCCTTCAATTTTCCCGCAAACTTCCAGCGCTTCAATCAACCCCGACTTTTTCCCGGGCGGCAAATCAATCTGCGTGGTATCGCCGGTGATCACGGCTTTCGAATTGAACCCCAGGCGCGTCAAAAACATCTTCATCTGTTCGCTCGTGGTGTTCTGCGCTTCGTCCAGAATCACGAACGAATCGTTCAGGGTCCGGCCGCGCATGAAAGCCAGAGGCGCTACTTCGATAATTCCCTTTTCCAAAAATCGCTCCAGCTTGTCCGCGTCCAGCATGTCGTACAGCGCGTCGTAAAGCGGCCGCATGTAAGGATCGATCTTTTGCTGTAGCGTCCCCGGTAAAAATCCCAGGCGCTCTCCCGCTTCCACGGCCGGCCGCGCCAAAATAATGCGATTTACTTGCTTGGTCAGCAGCGCGCTCACCGCCATAGCCACCGCGATGTACGTTTTTCCCGTTCCTCCGGGGCCGATGCCAAACATCATGTCTTTCTTTTCGATCTCTTCCATGTACCGGCGCTGGCTGGCGTTTTTCGGCGTGACTTGCTTTTTCCCAAACGCTCGCGCCCGCTCCGGCTCGAACATCCCCCGCGGCGACTCGTGCGGCTCTTCCGTCGCCACACGCATCAGCGACTTCACCTCGGCGCTCGACAGCGCCCTGCCGCCGCGCGTCAGGTGGTTGTACTCCTCCACGATCTTCGCCGCCTGCTCCACGCTGTCGTGCTCGCCTTCGATGGTCAGCTTGGTGTCGTGCAGGTGCGTCCGCACGTGCAGCGATTCCTCG